>LFRM01113383.1_pt1 | contig 25733 bp, 21 predicted proteins | sample 618341 | NCBI WGS metagenome assembly LFRM01 (sample SAMN03654438, study PRJNA283298) | anaerobic digester metagenome | isolation source: pool of bioreactors CSTR01a, CSTR02a, and CSTR03a thermophilic anaerobic... | place: Denmark: Kgs. Lyngby | collected 2014-05-21 | reverse complement strand
CCGATGGTGTGAACGAGGTTTCGTATATGCTGCTTGATGTTATTGATGAGATGAAACTGTTACAGCCCAGTTCCAACATTCAGCTGAGTAAAAAGAGCCCCGACAGGTTTTTGAAACGGGCTTGCGAGGTTATAAGAAAGGGTTGGGGGCAGCCATCGGTATTCAATGCAGATGCGGTGGTCGAAGAATTACTCCGACAGGGCAAGTCAATTGAGGACGCAAGGTGCGGAGGTACCAGCGGCTGTGTGGAAACGGGAGCTTTTGGAAAAGAGAGTTATATCCTCACAGGATATTTTAACCTTGTCAAGATACTGGAGGTAACCCTTAACAATGGTATTGATCCCAGGACGGGTAAAAGGATCGGTCTTGCAACGGGGGATCCCACAAGCTTTAAATCCTATGATGACCTGTTTAATGCGTATAAAAAACAGCTTAACCATTTCATTGATATAAAAATAAAGGGAAATAACATTATCGAGAAGCTATATGCTCTGTACATGCCTGCCCCTTTTCTCTCCATCATTATAAGCGATTGTATAGAAAAAGGTAAGGATTACAATGCAGGAGGAGCGCGGTATAACACAACCTATATCCAGGGAGTGGGTATTGGCAGCATTACCGACAGTCTGTCAGCCATAAAATATCATGTGTTCGAAGAAAAGAATCTGGATATGGCAGAGCTGCTTGAGGCATTAGGGAAGAACTTCCAGGGCAGGGAAGATATCCGGCAGCTGCTTTTAAACAGAACGCCGAGATATGGAAATGATGATGACAGGGCCGATGAAATTATGAGAAGTGTCTTTAACGCCTATTATGACACTATAAACGGAAGGAATAATACCAAGAACGGTTATTACAGGATAAATATGCTTCCTACAACATGCCATGTGTATTTTGGTTCGGTTACAGGGGCTACTCCCGACGGCAGAAAAGCAGGTGTGCCCTTGTCGGAAGGAATTTCTCCCGTTCAGGGTGCTGATAAAAAGGGACCTACAGGTGTTATCAAATCGGCAGCTAAAATGGATCACTTAAGAACCGGAGGAACTCTTTTAAATCTTAAATTCTTCCCCGGCTTGCTTGAGGGTCAGGAAGGGATTGACAGGCTGGCCAGTCTTATAAGAACCTATTTTAGATATGATGGACATCACATTCAATTTAATGTGATCAGCAGAGAAACCCTGATTGATGCCCAAAATAACCCAGATAAACACAGAAATCTTATCGTACGGGTGGCCGGCTACAGTGATTATTTCTGTAATCTTACCCCCGAACTGCAGAACGAGATCATTGCCAGAACCGAGCATACATCCTTTTAAACCAGATGGTTTTTTATTTATTAGGAGGTGTTTGCTGTGAAATTAACCCCGCTTCATAGTGTTGATATGCAGAATGTGGAAATAAAGGACGGGCTGCTGGGGCGTATACAGGATTTTATAGTAAATGAAACCATTCCCTATCAATACAGCATACTTAATGATGAGGCGGAGGGGGTTCCCAAAAGCAATGCAATAGTCAACTTCAGGATAGCGTCAGGGGAACAAAAGGGAGAATTTTACGGGATGATATTCCAGGACAGTGATGTGGCAAAATGGATTGAAGCGGCAAGCTACAGCCTGCTTTTAAAGCCGGATCCTGAACTGGAAAAAACTCTGGATGAGCTTATCGATCTGATTGGCAGGGCTCAGGAACCGGACGGTTATCTCAATACATATTTCAGTATAAGCCAGCCTGATAAAAAATGGGTAAACTTAAGGGATTGGCATGAGCTTTACTGTGCGGGACACATGATGGAAGCCGCCGTGGCCTACTACAGGGCAACGGGCAAAACCAGTCTTATCGATATAATGAGTAAATTCACCGATCACATAATGACAGTTTTGGGACCCGAACCGGGGAAAAAGAAGGGGTATCCCGGACACCCGGAGATAGAACTTGCTTTGGTTAAGATGTATAAGGTAACCGGCGACGAAAAGTATTTAAAGCTTTCAAAATTTTTCATTGATGAGCGTGGGACAGAACCTCATTTCTTTAAGATGGAAGCGAAAGAAAGAAATGAACGGGAGATATCCACCATGGGCGACAGGGGTGAGCTGGGATACAGATATTGGCAGGCTCATCTTCCGGTGAGGGAGCAAACTACCGCTGAAGGTCATTCAGTCAGGGCAATGTATTTGTATGCGGGTATGGCTGATATAGCAAGGGAGACGCAGGATCAGGAACTCTTTGATGTGTTGAAAAAACTGTGGGACAATACTACGAAAAAGAGGATGTATATAACTGCTGCGATAGGTTCCCAAAGCTATGGTGAATCCTTTTCCTTTGACTATGACCTGCCTAATGATACCGTGTACGGTGAAACCTGTGCATCCATCGGCCTTGTGTTTTTTGCTCACAGGATGCTTCAACTGGATCCCGACAGCAAATACTCTGATGTGATGGAGAAAGCAATATATAACGGCATATTAAGCGGTATATCCCTTGATGGAAAGAAGTTTTTCTATGTAAATCCTTTAGAGGTGCATCCGGAGGTATGCGATAACAGGAATGATCATAAGCATGTAAAAATACAGCGTCCCGGCTGGTATGACTGCGCGTGCTGTCCTGCCAACGTCAGCCGGTTCTACACCTCAATCGGTGATTATATGTATTCTGTTTCCGATGATGGTGAGATATATATTCATCTTTTTGCCGATAACAGTGCGGATATACCCCTTGGTGACGGAAAGGTTGGTCTTGATGTTAACACCCGTTATCCATGGGATGGGGATATATCGATTAAAGTAAACCCTGATTATTCGGGCGAATTTACAATAGCAGTGCGTGTTCCATCCTGGTGCTCGGATCCTTGTGTGAGTGTAAATGGTCACCCAATAGATATAGATAAAAACCTTCAAAAAGGTTATGTGAAGATAAAAAGGCTATGGAAGCCGGGTGACAAAATTGATGTATGTTATCCCATGAAGGCAAAACTGGTACGGGCCAATCCAAAGGTGCGCGAAAATGCGGGAAAAGTTGCTGTACAACGTGGACCTGTTGTATACTGTGTGGAAGAAGCAGATAACTATAAAGGACTGCACAATATTGTAGTTCCAAGGGATGTAAAATTTAATGAAGTATATGATGAGGAATTCTTAAACGGAGTGGTTGTTGTTAATTTTAAGGCGTATTATCTGGAAGATTGGGATCATGACCGGATATACAGTTTCAATGAAAACCGATATAAACAGGTGGAGGTAAAAGCAATTCCATACTACACATGGAGTAACCGGCAACCCGGTGAAATGATGGTGTGGTTGAGGGAGGAGACCTGTTTTACAGTTTAGAGGAGTTTTAGTTTTTCGTAAGGGCAGGGGTTAAATCATATGTTATGTATATGGTATGAGGAGGTGCATGCTGATGGATGTCAGGGAAAGAATTCAAAGACTTCGGCAAAAGATGGCAGAAATGAATATGGATGCATATGTTATACCCAGTTCTGACCCTCACATGAGCGAGTATGTGGCGCCCCGGTGGCAGAGCAGGAAATGGCTGTCGGGTTTTACCGGCTCAGCCGGAACTTTAGTGATAACCAGGGATACAGGCGGTCTGTGGACCGATGGACGGTACTTTATACAGGCTGAAGAACAGCTTAAAGGGACCGGTATAAAGTTGTTTAAAATGGGGATGCCGGGTGTCCCCGACTATATTGAATGGTTAAAACAAAGCCTTCCGGAAAATAGCCGTATTGGAATATGCGGTGAAGTATTTCCTGCCTCCAGGGTCAGGGAAATGGAGAACAAGCTTTCACAGAAAAGAATAAATATCATCAAAGAATATGATCTTGTAGACGATATATGGGAGGATCGGCCATCAGCACCCAGTGAGCCTGTATTTAATCATGACGTGGCATTTGCAGGGCTGACTGCAGCCCGGAAGTTGAGCAAGGTTCGTGAAGAGATGGCTAAGAAAGGTGTTAACTACCATTTGATATGCAGTCTGGATGATATTGCATGGCTGTATAATATTCGGGGCAGCGATGTGGCTTATAATCCGGTTGCAATGGCCCATGCGCTGGTTTCAGATACCCGGGCATGGCTTTTTATAGACAGGAGCAAGGTTTCGGATGAAGTAAGGAGTACACTGGAGGATAACGGTGTAACTGTGGAGGATTACGCGCGGGTATATGATTATCTGGCCAAATTAAAGGCTAATGATAAAATACTTCTTGATCCTGACAGAACCAACAGTTGGCTTTACGATGCGATAACCGGTGAATGTATAAAGGTTGAGGATACAAATATAACAACCCGGTTGAAGGCAGTAAAAAATGAGGTGGAGATAGAAAATCTTAAGAAAGCCCATATTTCTGACGGAGTGGCCATGGTAAAATTCCTCTACTGGCTGGATTGCAATTTGGGTAAGCAAAAAATTACCGAGATTACTGTAGCGGAAAAACTGGAGGAATTCAGGCGGCAGCAGGAGAACTTCATAGGTCCCAGCTTTGCCACCATTGCGGCTTATAAAGATCATGCAGCCATGATGCACTATCAGGCTACCGACGAAACCTGTTATGAACTGGATCAAGAAGGTATGCTGCTTATCGATTCCGGCGGTCAATATCTGGGAGGAACAACCGATATAACCCGTACAATAATTTTGGGATCAATAACCGATGTGCAGCGCAGGGATTTTACGCTGGTCCTTAAGGGACATATTAACCTGGCAAAGGCAAGAATGCTATACGGGGTTACAGGTTCCAATGTTGATATACTGGCAAGACTGCCTATATGGGAAGTTGGTATTGATTATAAGTGCGGTACCGGTCATGGGGTAGGATATTTCCTCAACGTACATGAAGGTCCACAGCGTATGAGCCAGGTTCCAAACACCGTTAAACTGGAAAAAGGTATGATTATAACCAATGAACCTGGGATATATATTGAAGGCCAGTATGGTATCCGTACAGAAAACGAGATGCTGGTGGTAGAAGACTGTGAGACCGAATTTGGAGAATTTATTAAATTTGAGCCGGTTACCTATTGTCCCATCGATCTTGACGGAATCGATGCCGATCTTTTAAGCGATGATGAGAAAATATGGCTCAATGACTATCATGAAATGGTATACCGGATTTTGTCTCCGTTCCTGGAGGAAGATGAAAGAGAATGGCTGAGAAACGAGACAAGATCGATATGATGGTTTATGAGTAGTGCACAGCAAAAAAGCCATGGAGTATTTATTGATATCCCATGGCTTTTTCTATTATAATCAACCATATATTTATAGATATCTATTTCATGCCAAACATTTCTTCCTTCAGGTCCAGGTAGTAGAGATAGTCTTCTTCCTTGACATTGGGTGGACATCGGTGGTCACAGAAGGGAATGTATCCGCCTCTTTCCACAAGTGGTATAAGGGTTTCAAGATAGGCTTTTATGGCATCTTTCCCTTTGCCGAGTTCAATTTTGTCTACCCCTCCCATGATCCTTAATTCCTTTCCGTACTCGTCCAGCAGTTCTTTAGGATGACTGCATCCATTGACTTCAAAGGGGAACAGGCAGTTGATTCCGCCTTCAAGGAAATAGGGTAAGAGGGGTCGAACGTCACCGTCACAGTCGGTGTACCATATATCTATAGCGGCTTCCTTGAGTTTTTTATTGATTCGTTTATAACGTGGAACTACAACGTTTTTAAAAAAATCTACCGATACTATTGGTCCGTTTTTAAAACATATATCTTCCCAGCCGGAAGCAAAATCAAAATCGAAGTGGGGCAGCACCTGATCCAAAAAATCTTCCACCAGAACGCAGCAGGTCTCTACCATATCCTCTACCATGTCGGGGTAGTCATAACAGGCATATGCCAGGCCTTCAAATGTCAGCATATCACGTATTTTACCAATCATGGAACCCGTATCTACCCCCAGAGGATAATCCCTGTCCGTAGGATGAATTTTTTTGAGCGCTTCAATATCCACTTTTCGAGCCGGATCATCTCTTCTGAAGCGTTCTTCCTTGCATCTTTTCCAGTCCTCGGGTGTTACAATGGATGATTTAATGAAATGGGGGATGGTATCATGTCCGTCTTTTGGGACCTCTGCAAGGAGCCCGTCTTCGTTGATAAGTATTTTACTGGTTGGAGTTTCATCTACAACACGTACTTCAAAGGGAGGAGACATCCAAACATTGCCTCTTATGACCTCAATTCGATCAAAATTAAAGAAAATATCGGCTTCACGGTTATTTGTTATACCGTTTTCCACGAATATTGACCATTCTTTGAAGTTTTCGTCCCAGTAGCCAAATTCCATATTGAAGCACCTGTCAATGGGTTTGTAATGCATCTGGGCATTAAATCGTTCCCGGTCTGTCATAGTACCTTTCCATTTTGGCCGGCAGGGTTTGATGCTCACTGGCTTTTCCTCCTTTTTCTTTTTTGGGTTCCTCTTTTTTGTTATTATAATGTTTACATACTTATTTTGCAATAAAAGAGAAAATACAGAAAGCTAATTTTTGTTACATCTCATTTATATGGGAATCCTTGGTATACCGGTTAGCGTAGCAGCTTGCAGCATAGCTTTCAGGCTTAATTTTTGGTTCAAAAGCAGTACTTTTAGCCATAGCCACCATTTCATTTATTAAATCCCTGGTGGCACCTCTGGTACCTATATCCAAATGAAATTCAAAGTGTATATCCCCTGAACGGCCGGAATGCTTTACCAAGCATTCAATTATTCCTTCAATTCTTTCATCTGTAAACAATGATGCAATTTCCAGAGTTCTGGCAGTTTCATAATATATTTTTTCTCTAAGGCTATGAATAGGTCTTGGAATAATATGTTTTGTGATGAAGCCAGTAGCGCCCCTGCCAATTCTGTGAAGATGAATTGCTGTGACAAACAATGTTTGCTTGCAGACCTGAGAGTCCGTACCTATGGAAAGACGATATTCGAAATATGGGGCCTGCTTGATAAAGCTGATAATATGTTCATATACCTGGTCAAAGGCCAGATGATGATACTTCGAGTTGCTGAAAACCAAAGGATGCTGCTGTGGCGCTATTTTTGCTGCTCCGGTTTTAATGATAACCACTCCCCGTATATCAATCTTATTGTTAATTATACATCAAACCAGCCAAAAATCATAGGCCGGTCAAAAAATTATCTTTAGTTTTTCTTTATTTCTCAGATAAAATATGCTAATATTTGATATATAACCGTAAATTTTGTAGAAAAATAAGCTATGAAGGAGTTTAGAGATTCTTGTTGATTCGGGTAAAGCGTCCAGTTATTTGGATTACCTTTGCCTATATCATCGGAATTTTAGTTGGAGTTGCGGTAAATAAAAAGTTTGTATTATTATTTTGGACTGCTGCCTTTTTACTGAGTTTGGCGGCATGGTTTTCGGTTAACAAAAATGGTTCCGGTTTTATCCTGATAATGGTAGCTTTTGGACTGATGGGCATCATAACTGCGCAAACAAGTTTGAACGTTAAGAATCCGCTTGATAACTTTACCGGCACAAGCGTGAGCATTAAGGGACAGATAGTAGATAGCCCCAGATATATGGATGGGCGGGATGTTTATGTAGTAAATGTGTTCTCTGTGGCCGGACGGGACTGGCAAATGGACGTAAAAACCAAGGTTCAGGTAACCGTCTATCACAATGCTCAACCAGGTCAGAGGATACGTTTTTACTTCGGGGACATTGTAGAAGTCAGAGGGTTACTGCAGCAGCCTCCGGGGCAGCGTAATCCCCGTGGTTTTGATTACAGAGCTTATCTGCAGAGGCGTGGTATTTTTAATACCATGGCGGTGGATGAGTATGGTATAAGAAAAACAGGAGTTGCCAGGGTATCTGTTCCTCAATCCTGGCTTCACACCTTAAGAACCCGGGCCGGGAAGGTGCTGGACAGCAATGTCGGTGGACGTGAAGGGGAGCTTTTAAAAACCATGCTGCTTGGGCAGAAGTGGCTGCTTCCCGTACAGATCCAGCAGGATTTCCAAAAAACCGGGTTATCCCATGTACTGGCCATATCAGGCCTGCATTTAGGGTTTATATTAATGGCGCTGAACGGAATTGTTCGGCTTCTCCACCTGACAAAAAAACAGGCTTTTGTGTTTGTAACTGGTATCTTAAGTCTGTATTGCGCACTGGTAGGGGCTGCTCCGTCGGTAATGCGTGCTACCATTATGGCTGTATTGGTTTTAGGCAGCAGGGTGGCAGGACGGCAGTCGGATACGCTTAACAATGTTTTTGCAGCTGCATTGTTAATATTGCTGTTTCGCCCTATGGACTTGTTTGAGGTAGGTTTTCAACTTTCATTCGGGGCTGTTATAGGTATAGTTTTCTATTACAGGTACTTTGAAAATATATTAAGCTTTTTACCGAGGAAGATAGCTTCAGGTCTGTCGGTTACCATGTCAGCCCAGCTGGGAGTATGGCCCCTTATTGCCTATTATTTCAACACTTTTTCAATTATTGCCGTACTTGCCAATCTGATTCTGGTTCCTCTGTCAGGGTTTTTAGTCATGCTGGGGTTTGTAATGATAACAGGAGCTATGGTTATACCGGTTTTAGGCAGGCTGATGGCTCCTTTGATAAAACTTCTCTGTGCTCTGCTAATAAAAGGCAACGAAATTTTTGCTGCTTTGCCCTGGACCTTTGTTCGTGTTATTTCGCCGTCGCTTATTTTTATGACATGCTATTACCTGGTATTTTGGTTCCTGTCACAGAACAGGCCTTTGGGTATCAGATATCCTTTGCTATGGTGCTGCGGTTTAATCATAGCGGCATTAGCAGTGAGCATATTAGTTCCCATTATAGACAACGATCTGTATATAGTCTTTCTGGATGTCGGACAGGGTGATTGTATATATATCCGGACACCTGATGAAAGACATATTTTGATAGACGGGGGAGGTAAACATTCAGCCGGTTATACGGGGACATTTGACGTAGGAGAAGATGTTGTAGTACCCTTTTTGTTAAAGAATGGTGTTTGGAATTTGGATCTGGTTGTTATGTCTCATGCCCATAATGATCATATAGAAGGGCTGGTATCAGTACTTGAAAGCATTCCGGTTAAAGCGTTTATGGAGTATCCGCCGGGTGAAGACAATGAAAACTATGTCAGGATAAAGGAGCTTGTAGCAAAAAATGGTATCCGGAATATATATGCTCATGAAGGGTTTTCATATAGAATTGGTAAAGATGTATGGCTGGAGGTTATGTATCCTCCCAAGGAGCCTGAGAAGGTGCAAACTCTTTTAAGCAAAGGTGACAACAACAGATCCTTGCTGCTGCTTTTACGGTATCAAGGTACCGGTGTACTATTTACCGGTGATATAGAGAGCGACGTGGAACAATATCTGGCTCCTGAATGGAACGGTAATGTGGATGTATTAAAGGTGGCACACCATGGCAGTAATACCTCAACTGCTGATGAATGGCTTGAAGCTGTAAAGCCGCAGCTTGCCATAATCCAGGTTGGCAAAAACAGTTTTGGACATCCTCATTCTCAGGTGCTGCAAAGACTGGAGCAAAGGGGTGTCAGGGTTCTGCGCAATGACCATCATGGTGCGGTTATGGCATCGTATCGAAACGGGCAATGGCATGTCAGGGTAATGGTTAATGAACCGTTGAGATAGAAACCTGATGAAAGGAGCTGATGTTCATGAAAAGTTACAGAAAAGAACTGTGGTTTGAGGTAAACAAAAGGCGGGCCTTTATTAATATAACCGATACATTGCAGGACTGCGTCAATGAAAGCGGTATTAAAGAGGGATTGCTTTTGTGCAATGCCATGCATATAACGGCCAGTGTGTTTATAAATGATGATGAACCGGGCCTTCATCAGGATTTTGAAGAATGGCTGGAAGGCTTAGCTCCCGAAAAGCCATATTCCCGATATCGTCATAATGTGTTTGAAGATAACGCCGATGCTCATCTGAAGCGGACTATAATGGGCAGGGAAGTGGTTGTAGCAATTACTGACGGTAGGCTGGATCTGGGACCGTGGGAACAGATCTTTTACGGTGAGTTTGATGGAAAACGGAGGAAACGGGTACTGGTGAAAATCATAGGAGAGTAGCCGGCTGTTAAGACATGACTATGCAGGGAAAGCTTAAGATGAAACCCTTATCACTGGATCATGAAGTTGGAGGGGAGGGCAGTACGTGGCTTTATTCGCGAAAAACCGTAAACGTATTGGATGTTTTATAATCCATGAGACAAATGGCGGCTGTGACGGGGATGATACCTTGGCTTCTTATATGGAGAAACAGGGCTATGTAACTTATTGCTATACTCCGGCAATGAGTTTTGATTCCTGGAACGGTGTGAATCCCAATATCTATATTGAATGGCTGGACTATGCTGAAAAAAAGCTTGTTGAATTTATGAAAACCTGTTATACCGTTGTCATTATCGGGTATTCTATTGGAGGGTTGATAGGGATTCATTTGGCTGAGAAATACGGGGTTGATGCTTTGATAACCATAAATGCTCCAATATTTATTTCAGATTTTAGAAGGTTTGTTGATATGCTGCGCTGTGAGCTGGGGGAGAAAGGCCATTCCAAAGCAAACCGTATGGTTATATCAACTTTATATAATCTGTTTAGCTTTAATAAGCTGGTTAATCAGGCAAAAAGGAAGCTGAGTAAGCTTTATTGCCCTCTTTTGGTTATTCAAAGTAAAAGGGATAAGATATTTAACTGGTCCGGTGCCTATTATATATTCGATAATGTTTCCAGCCGTAAAAAGGAAATTCAGTTTTTTCCAAAGTCTGGGCATTACATATTGAATGATTCAGAGAAACAACTGGTTTTTATCCGTGTTCATCAATTTGTCGAGAAAGCAATGGAAAGCAAGTTGTTGGTAGAGGGATACATATAAGCGGTTAAAATACTGAGTGATGCAACCGTTTATTGAAAATATATTGTTTAATCTGTATCAGTAATAGGAAGGAGTATGAGACACATGAAGAGATTTGAAGATAATAATTGGAAAGAATCAATGAGAATACGTTTTGATTTTAATAATATGATGTCCGATATGCTCGGGGAAGAATGGGGGATAAGCAAAGCCCAAATTACAGCACTGGAGCAGCAAATTAAGGCTGCCAATGAAAAACTTAACCATAAACGAAAGATTGGTAAGACCCAATGGAGGGAACTGCCCTATACACAGGAGGAAGTGGTTAAGGATATACTGGCTACCGCTGACGGGGTAAGGCAAAAATTTGAGTGCTTTGTGCTACTGGGCATCGGTGGTTCTGCTTTGGGCCCCATAGCTGTGCATCAGGCTCTTAACCATCTTCATTACAATGAAATACCAAGAGAAAAAAGAGGTGGCCCCAGGTTTTATGTAGTGGACAATGTTGATCCGGAGAGAATGCAGGCATTGTTTGATATTATTGATGTAAAAAGTACGGTATTTAATGTGGTAACCAAATCGGGTAATACTTCTGAGACTATGGCGCAATTTCTAATAGTCAGGGATATGCTAAAGGAGGTCATAGGAGATAATTACAGAGACCACATTATAGCAACTACCGATATGGAAAAAGGCAATTTGATTCAAATTGCCCGGGAAGAGGGATTTAAAACTTTCTATATTCCTGCCGGAGTTGGAGGAAGATTTTCTGAGCTTTCACCTGTAGGGCTTCTGCCGGCAGCTGTATGTGGTATTGATATTGAAGAATTGCTTGCAGGGGCAGCGTACATGGACGAGCTGTGCAGTCAGGAAGACGTATTTAAAAATCCTGCGTACATGGCTGCTGTTCTGCAATATATTGCTATGGAACAGGGTAAAAACATATCGGTGATGATGCCCTATGCTGATTCATTGAAATATATGGCTGACTGGTATGCTCAGCTGTGGGCTGAAAGCCTTGGTAAAAAAGTGGATCTTGACGGGAATGAAGTGTATGTGGGGCAAACACCGGTTAAAGCTCTTGGAGTAACTGATCAGCATTCCCAGATACAGCTGTATACGGAGGGACCCTTTGATAAAGTAATTACCTTTTTGACAGTTGGTAAATATCGTAATGAAGTTCATATTCCAAAGGCCTATGAGAAAATGTCAGGAGTTTCTTTCCTTGGAGGGCATACCATGAACCAGCTTATCCAGGCCGAACAGATGGCCACCGAGTATGCGCTGTACAAAGCAAAGAGAATGAACAGGACCATTATGTTACCTGAGGTAAATGCGTTTACTATTGGCCAGCTTCTGTACATGTTGGAGGTAGAAACTGCCTTTGTTGCAGAACTCCTGAACATAAACGCCTTCGATCAACCCGGAGTGGAAGAAGGCAAAATAGCTACCTATGCCCTTATGGGACGGCCCGGTTATGAGAGAAAGAAGGCAGAGCTGGATTCCAGGCCTGAAAAAAAAGCCGAATATATTATATAGATGCAGAGTATATAAATGTATATAAAATCAAAAGGAGTTGAGCCAGAGATTGAGGGTAAGCATTGATTGTGTGCATTGTTATTTAAAGCAGGCGGTATCCTGTATGAAAATGGGTGGAATTGATGAAGATGCTCAGCATGAAATATTATATAAGCTTATGGATTATGTAAAGGGTTTTGACCGGACTGCTACACCAGCAGAAAACTCTACTCATGTTGTATTGAAAACTTATGAGCTTATGAAGAACGATGATCCGTTCAAAGAGGCAAAAAGGCAGTCCAACGACCTTGCGCTCCAACTGTATCCCCGTTTGAAGGAATTGATTGATGAGAATGGAGACCGGCTTTATAAGGCATTTAGAATATCGGTTGCCGGTAATATAATTGACCTGGGTATCAGAAGATCTTTTAATATAGATGAAGAACTAAAATACAGTATGGAGATCGGTTTTGCAAAAGAACAATACCGGGATTTTGTTAAAAAATTGGATCAAGTTGATGAAGTCCTGTTTTTAGGAGACAACTCGGGAGAGATAGTGTTTGATAAAATACTGGTGGAAGAGTTGGCCAGGCTGGGGAAAGAAGTAACCTACGTGGTAAAAGAAGGTCCTATTCTCAATGATGCTACAATGGAGGATGCCGTATACGTAGGTATGGACAAGGTGACCAGGGTTATTACCACCGGCTCCAGGTTTATGGGAGTAAGTTTCAGGCATATTTCCCCGGAATTTGCTGATAAACTGTACAATGCGCCCCTGGTTATAGCAAAAGGGCAGGCAAATTTTGAATCCCTTGAACAGGAGGAAATCGCAAAGGATAGAATATTTTTCCTGCTAAAGATAAAATGCGATGAGGTAGCAAAAGCAGCAGGTGCACCAATGGGTGAGCTGGTATTTTTCACCGTATAAAAGAGGTTCAAATCCATGTGTATCATATAATAAATATAAGTGAGGGGATCCGATGAGTATTATTGTATTAGATAATTTTCCCTGGAAGATTGATGTGGAACAGCTGATAGAAAAATACCATATACCCCGGCAGGGTGAAGATATAGAGAGGCTTAAAGCTTTGGCCCGGGAGGCTGAAATAATAGGGAGACCTAAAGCTTTGTTTAAAATGTCATACGTTCAGGACAGAGGCGATGATTATGTTATTGTTGACGGAATAAAGCTGACAAGCCGGGTTTTACGCATTAATTTGGATGAGAAATACAGGGTTTTTCCCTATATAGTTACATGCGGTACCGAGATTGAGCAATGGTCTAAAACAATTAAAGATTTTATGGAAAGCTACTGGGTAGACGGGATGAAGGAGATGGCGCTTGCTGAAGCAACCAGGGAGCTTTACCGCCGGATTGAACAAGATTATCATCCCGGTTCGGTGGCCAGTATGAATCCGGGATCCCTTGAAGACTGGCCGATAGACCAGCAGACGTATCTATTCCGGATTTTAGGCGATCCTAAACAGGATATTGGAGTAGAGCTGACCGACAGCTACTTGATGGTTCCTATTAAGTCAGCTTCGGGAATACTTTTTTCCGACAGCAAGGGTTTCGAAAACTGCCGTATGTGCTCAAGGGAAAATTGTCCGGGCAGAAGGGCGCCATACGATCCGCACCTCGTGGAGTCTTATAAGAAATGATGTTCGCCTGCGTTGGACAATTGTGAAGCACTGCAATGAAATTTATCAGCCAACTGCGACGGTTGTGATTTAAACTATATAGCAAAAAAAGAGCTGCCTTCTTTGGCAGCTCTTTTTTTGAGTTTATTTGGTCAATGCTTCATGTGCTTCCTTAAGCATATCAATTATTGCAATGTTTTGAGGACATGCGCCTTCGCATTGAGAGCATTCCACACAGTTGGATGCATCCTTGTTTTCTTCAATAAGCCTTTCATAATGTTTGGACTGTTCAGCATACTCATTGAACATGGATGCAGTATTGTACAGGCTGAATATTCTGGGGATATCTACCCCTGAAGGACAGGGCATGCAGTAGTTGCATGCGGTACAATCCACTTTGGTCCTGCTTTCGTATATAGCTTTTACCTGGGCAACCAACTCGAGCTCTTCTTCGGTCATTGAGTTGGGAGCAGCATTTTTGAAGATTTCTATGTTCTCCTTCAGCTGTTCCATTGTACTTACCCCGCTAAGAATTACCGTGACTTCCGGGAAGTTGTACAACCATCTGAATGCCCATTCTACCGGGGAGCGTTTGATATGGTAACTGTTCCATACCTTAAGAATGTCCTCGGGTATATTGCGGGCAAGTCTGCCGCCTCTCAAAGGTTCCATTATCACTACTGGTATATTCTTTGAACCGGCATATCGCAGGCCCTCTACGCCAGCCTGATAGTTTTCATCTAAGAAGTTAAGCTGTATCTGACACATTTTCCAATCATAGGAGTCAATAATTGATTTAAATACCGGCAGTTCGTCATGGAATGAAAAGCCCGGATGCTTTATTTTTCCTGCTTCTACGGCTTTGTCCAGGAATTCCAAAACACCCATGTCCTTTACTTTTTCCCATGAGTTTTTGTTTAATGCGTGAAGCAGGTAAAAATCAATATAATCAACCTGAAGTTTGGCCAACTGTTCATCAAGAAGCTTTCCAAAGTCCTCGTAGGAATTAGCCAGCCAAACCGGAAGTTTTGTAGCCAGTTTAACTTTTTCCCTATATCCGTCTTTCAGTGCTTTGCCGGTTACGATTTCACTGTTGCCGCCATGGTAACCGTATGCAGTGTCTATGTAGTTAACACCATTGTCTATTCCATAACGGATCATTTTAATGGCTTCATCCTCATCGATTTTTGATGGATCGGTTGAACCGTCAGGCTGAAGCAGCAACGGTAGACGCATACACCCTATTCCGAAAGTTGAAATTTTGAACCCTAAATTTCCGAATTCTCTGTAATACAACTGGATCCCCTCCTAGTATAGTTATTGGTCAATCTTATTATAACAAAGATGTAGAAATATTTAAAGGGCGGTGGCAGTAAAGATAGCGTCAAGATACTTTGGGTTTTTTAAATAAAAAGCATCCCCCTGGATTTATCTGTCTCCCCGCATTAAGCATCCCTTATTGACTTAAGGAGCTGTGAAACCCGGGTTCTTTTCCCAATGTTCAATATAGTTATGTTACCAATTGTCTCATGAGATGAGATATACTTTCGGTTCCTAATAATCTCATGATCCACTTTTATTTGCCTTGCTTTATTTATTTCCGATTTCTTCTTTCGCATAAATATATCATATACATTCCCGCCGTTTGCTACAAACACCCTTAACCTGGACATCTGGTCCACTCCTGTTTTACTCCAACCCAAAGGCCTTGAGCTTAATCTGGACGACAAAATATGGCTAACATGTCCTTCTGCACTGCAGCCAATATAATCCGTATCATACTGCCGCATTATCCCTTCCCAGTTCCCTAATATGTACCTTCTTGCTTCCTCCACAGCTGTTCTCTTTGTCTCTTGGTCAGTTGTACTAATAATTGCTTTAAACAACTCTTTTACACTATTCCTGTCTCCGGCATTTATATAGTCCCACATTATTGGTGTGGTATATCCCATATGCGCTGTTGCTTGCGTCACGTATTTTGATAAGTGGTAACGGTCCAGCACATAGATGCTTCCTTTTATCCAGCCTGGTCCATTCTTTATCCAAGGGGCTCCATCTCCTGATAAATATATCTTTTCTATACTATCCATATCGTAAGCTTTATCTATGTAGTCCGCAACCTCCAGCCATAGTTCATCGCTGTTTGTATAAACACCGCTGAAATACCTTACATTTATCAGTTCCCATCGCTTCTTGCCTACTCTCTTTTTCCCTTCGTGTACATAAACAAGCTTGGGCTCTACATAACCTCCATCCTGTAGTGCAACATGATCTTCATCCGCCTCTATATAAAGTACTCTCGCAGTTCTTTTATCCTGCTTTATCTCTACTGCTTCATTCTCTATGCTCCCAAGCTCCCGTATGCTGTTCATCACTGTCTGGGATGTCAGAGATATTGTCTCACAGGCTTTTTGTCCGCTTTTACCATATGACATATATACTGCTTCTTCTATCAGCTTTGCCTTTAGAGAAGCATCTAATTTGTCATGAGGTAATATGCCTACAGCCTCATCTGACAGATAGCTGTATTCACCTGTTCTTTTGTTTTGATAGTATGTTCTCTCATACCTGACTTCCCCAAATATGGTTCCATAGGCCTTTTTTACCGCTGTTTCTTTTATCGTCCACGCCTGTTTGCGAGTCTTGCTGTTTCTGATTATCTCATCTGCTTTTTCCAAGGCGTTCGCAACTATGATTGTTCCAACCTCATCCAGAACATTCTTAGTTGCAAGTATAAATTCAGATATATCTCTTCTTTCCATTATCAGTTTCTCTAATTCTATTTCAAAACAACTAATGATTTTTTGAATGATTTCCTGTATAATTAGTTCCATAAGAGTATCTCCTTCCTGTGGTTTTGGTTTTAGATATTTATATAATATCACAGAGGAGATACTCTTTTCTTTTATTTTTTTGTTTTTCCCCAATGTAATTTTACACTAAGAACACAGTGCAGATTTTTTTAAGCAGATAACAGATTAAGAAAGGGAGGCTTGCGATAAGTCCTCCCTTTTGTTCCCGGATTTAATAAATGGTTGTTATAAGCTAGCTCATAAACTGTGAGCGAATATCCTGTATATCAGCTGGACTAACCTGCTTGGCAGGTTGATAGTATCCTTTTTGTTTTGCTACATTAAAAAGATCGTAGTGGAATGTTTCACAGTTATTTCTAAGCTGTTGGACTGTTTGCCTGAACTGAGGATTTTCTGCCTCGGTTATTACACCTGCATAAGTGGTTATACTGCTTTTTAGCATGGACAATACATCATTGACCATGTCCTTTTCCCGCATAATATACCTCCTTATCCTAATAATGACATTAATTGTTGTTTAGCTTTTTGAGCATCCTGAGCCGATTTCTGGAACATCTGTCTAATCTGTGGGTCATCTGCCTGCTGGGCGTACTCCTGTAGTTTTTGGTATGCTGTTTCGTGGGCTCCGATAAGATGTCTGAGATTTTGAAGTTCCAGCTGGTTAAACTGTGCCATATGCAACACTCCTTTCATGGATTTGCTAACTATAGTATCCTCAACTGAATTGTCGCTTATTCATTGATTAAAATAAAAACAAATGCAACAAAATATTAACGGTAACGTCTATCTATGACGAAGGAAGGATGAAAGGAGTGGCACCAAAATGGGGTAACTGTTCGAATTATTGTTTGTTTGCTGACGGTTGCAGTTGGATTTTTGGTTGTATCATGCGGCTTTGTTGACAAATATATGGAAAAGCCGGATTTGTTTGAAGGAGAAGCTTCAATTAGTAGTTCACGTTTGCCGCAACCTGCCAAGGAGATTGACAGCAGATTGGTGAAAGCCAATACAGAATTTGGGTTTAAAATATTTAAGCAGCTGATTACACAGGAACCAGAAAAAAATGTGTTTATTTCTCCCGCCAGTATTTCCATGGCTCTTGCCATGACTTATAACGGGGCGGATGGAGAAACCAAAGATGCCATGGCCAGGACCATGGAAATAGAAAATATTGATATAGAGGTATTCAACAAAGCCTACGCCGATTTAAGGACCATTCTTCAAAATCCCGATCCTCATGTTCAGATTTCAATTGCCAATTCCCTGTGGATGCGGAAAGGGATGTCTTTTTACAAGGAGTTTTTAGATATCAATGAAAAATACTATGGTGCGCGGGTTGAGGAACTGGATTTCAACTCTCCCGAAGCTTCAAAAACGATTAATGACTGGGTTAGAAAACAGACAAAAGAAAAGATCGAAAAGATAGTTGACGATATCATAGAGCCCGATACAATCATGTATATTATAAATGCACTGTATTTTAAGGGTAGCTGGACTCATAAATTTGATCCAAAGCTGACACAGGAGGAGCTATTTTTCCTTGAGGATGGTACTGAAAAATCCTGTTTTATGATGTTTCAGTCAGACCAGGAATACCCTTATTATGAAGGAGAGAACTTTCAAGCTGTAAGCCTTCCTTATGGCAAGGGACGCTTGAGCATGGTACTGTTCCTTCCCGATGAGGGGGTTAGTCTGCAGGAGTTCTGCCAGAGAATTACGGTTGAGAAATGGGACGAATGGATGGATTCATTCATTAATACCGAGGGGCAAGTCGGTCTGCCTAAATTTAAAGTAGAGTACGAGGTTGAGCTTAGAGAAACACTGGAAGCTCTTGGGATGGGAATAGCCTTTGATGCGGCAAAAGCTGATTTCAGCAAGATACATCCCATTGCTCCCGGAGCCAATATCTATATAGACAAAGTTAAACATAAAACCTTTGTGGAGACTAATGAGGTGGGAACTGAAGCCGCAGGTGTTACTTCGGTCGAGATAAAGAGAACAGGTCTTCCGGCGCAAACCTTTAGCATGATTATAAATCGGCCGTTCTTCTTTGTCATTCGTGACAATGAGACGGGAACCATACTGTTTATGGGTGCGATTGTTGACCCGGTGTTTAATGGGTAAATAATGGAAAGCTAATATATAATGTATTTGTATATAGCTCTGCCATAGTGTAATAATATGGGACATCCGAAATATTGGATGTTACAGAAATAACGGTAGAGCTTTTTTATTCTCCAGAAGGAATATCATATGGAAAGTCGAATATACTAAATGAACTAAATATATAATTCTACTAAATATTATATATGAAGAATATTATTCCAGCCACTGGAGCTCCAAGGCTAAGAAACTGTAACACTTGCTACGGAGCCTTCATCAAACTCGCTTCGCTCAAACAGTGATTAGGCTTTATCCTCCGCTGCGTTAACTGGTTCTAAGCCTTTCCGCAAAGTGGTTTCCATAATATTCTTCATGGAACATTGTTAATGAATTGTTGATAAAGGACTTTAGAGTAAAAATTGTCATGCAGAAAGATCCGTTTGGACCATACTCTGATAAATTCATATCAGGATTTCTGTTTTTTCATTGCTCATCATTTAGATAGCGGCTGTAAACAGGCGGATTTCAATTGTGCTATCTGATTAAGAAGAACAGAATCTGTATAAAACAAACCATGTAAGGAGGATTCAAAATGAGTCACAGCATTAAAGAAAATTCAGGGGATAACAATATGCCCATCTATTTGGATCCTGATCGGCCGTTGGAGGAAAGGGTGGAAGATCTTGTTTCCCGGCTTACCCTTGAAGAAAAAGTTTCTCAGATGATTTTTGCTTCGTCGGCCATTCCCCGCTTAGGCATTCCCGAATACAACTGGTGGAATGAATGTCTTCATGGTGTGGCCAGAGCAGGGGTGGCCACAGTTTTTCCTCAGGCTATTGGGATGGCTGCGTCATTCAACGATAAACTGATGCACAGGGTTGCATGTGCCATATCCGATGAGGGGAGGGCTAAGCATCACGAATTTGCACGTCAGGGTGACAGAGGGATCTACAAGGGATTGACATTTTGGTCGCCAAACATCAATATATTCCGTGATCCCAGATGGGGACGGGGGCAGGAAACCTATGGAGAGGACCCCTATCTGACCGGACGTATGGGTGTGGCTTTTGTAAAAGGGATCCAGGGAGATGATCCTAAATATTTGAAGGCGGTGACTACGCCGAAACACTATGCCGTACATAGCGGGCCTGAACCTTTGAGGCATTCCTTTGATGCCCGGGTTAGCCCAAAGGATCTGAGGGAGACATATCTGCCGGCTTTTAAGGAGTGTGTTAAAGAGGGCAAGGCTGTATCGGTAATGGGTGCCTATAACAGAACCAATGGGGAACCCTGCTGTGCCAGTCCCACTTTGCTTCAGAAGATATTAAGGGATGAATGGGGTTTTGACGGATATGTTGTATCCGACTGTGGAGCAATTACTGATATCCATGCCCATCACAAGGTGACCGATACCGCTGAAGAATCGGCTGCCCTGGCGGTGAATGCCGGATGCGATCTAAACTGCGGCAGGGCCTTTGAGAGCCTTGTAAATGCGGCAAAACAGGGGCTAATCTCAGAAGAGGCAATTGACACCGCTGTAAAACGGTTGTACAGAGCCAGGTTCCAGCTTGGTATGTTTGATCCGCCTGAGCGTGTTCCATATGCTCAGATACCTTATGAAGTAAACGGTTGTGAAGAGCACAGACAGCTTGCTCTGGAGATGGCAAGGGAGTCGATGGTTTTACTAAAGAATGAAGATGGATTGCTTCCCCTTTCTAAAGATTTAAATACAATTGCTGTTATCGGCCCCAATGCTGATGACAAAAAAGTACTTTTGGGAAACTACAACGGTACTCCATCCAAATATGTGACCGCCCTTGAAGGTATACGTTCAAAAGTTTCCCCTAAAACCAAGGTGATTTATGCAGAGGGATGCGATATCACCGTTTCGCAGGAGGGATTCTGGGGCGAAGAGGCCACCCGTGGATTTGCGGAGGCTATATCAGCCGCTCAGAGAGCTGATGCAGTGATTATGTGCCTAGGTCTGTCACCAGAATTGGAGGGTGAGGAAGGCGATGCTGCTGCATCCAGTGCCGGAGGCGACAAGACTAGTCTGGATTTGCCCGGAATGCAGGAGGAGTTGCTGAAAGCGGTGTGTGCCACCGGTAAACCCGTTGTACTGGTGCTCTTCAGCGGCAGTCCGGTGTCTATAAATTGGGCACACGAAAATGTACCGGCTATACTTCAGGCATGGTATCCGGGAGAGGAAGGCGGTACGGCTATAGCTGACGTGCTTTTCGGAGATTACAATCCGGGAGGCAGGCTCCCTGTCACTTTTGTCAAATCCTTGGATCAGGTACCTCCTTTTACAGATTACAACATGAAGGGCAGAACATACAGATATATGGAAGAAGAACCACTGTATCCTTTTGGATATGGATTGAGCTTTACAACCTTTGAATACAGTAATTTAAAGCTAAGTCGGGAGACCATAAATGCCGGGGAATCCATAAACATTTCTGTGAATGTAAAAAACACCGGTCATGTGGCTGGCGACGAAATTGTGCAGCTTTATATAAAAGATTTGGAAGCATCTGTTGATGTTCCAATTCATGAACTCAGAGGTTTTAAGCGAATCAAGCTTCAGCCGGGTGAGACTGCCACCGTATCGTTTACACTGACACCCAGGCAGATGGCTTTAATAGACAATGACGGGAAATGTATTCTTGAACCGGGAAGGTTTAAGGTAATGGTAGGGGGCCGTCAGCCGGACAGGAGAAGTGAAGTTCTGACTGGTACACAAGTTCTTGCGGCGGAATTTGAGGTAAAGGGCGAACCTATGGAAATGGAATATTAAAATTGGGGGAATCGGAGATGAAAGTTTATTATGATGTTGTAGTGGCTGGTGGAGGCCTGACGGGTGTGGCGGCTGCAGTGGCTGCAAAACGTTCGGGGGCGGGAGACGTGCTGTTGATAGAACGTTATGGTTTTTTGGGTGGCATGGCCACTTCCGGTCTGGTTAATCCCTTTATGACCTACTTTAAGTCCAAAAGACCATTTACTGAGGAAAATCAGCTTATATTCGGCATATTTCAGGAGATATTGGATGAACTGGATAAACTGGGTGGACTCAAGGATAAATCGGTAATTGATGCCGAAATTATGAAGCTGGTATTAAACCGGATGGTACAGAAAGCCGGCGTTGATATTCTGTTGCATACTTTTATCGAAGGGGTTGACAAAACTGACGACAACATCATAGAAAGTGTCAGGAGCCTGATGTAATTCATTTTAATACAACTCGCATTGTAATGAAGGATGCCACCGATGCTGAGCAATTAACCCAGGCCGAGCTGGAGGTAAGAGAACAATGCTGGGAAATGTTTAATTTCCTAAAGAAGTATGTATCAGGTTTTGAAAATGCTTATTTCCAGGTATCAGCTCCTCAGATTGGTGTACGTGAAAGCCGTCGTATAGCAGGCAGGTATGTACTGACAGGAGAGGATGTGCTGCAGGGACGCAAGTTTGACGACTCAATATGCTATTGTGCCTATAACATAGATATCCACAACCCCTCGGGTACCGGTACGGTTCTGGAACCTTTGGCTGAAGGTGATTATTACGGTATACCATACAGATGTCTTTTGCCTTTGAAAGTGGATAACCTGCTGGTAGCCGGGCGGCCTATCTCCAGTACTCATGAAGCTCATTCATCATTAAGAATAATGCCTACCTGTACTGCTATGGGACAGGCTGCCGGTACAGCAGCTGCCATGGCTGTAAAGGAAGGGGTATGGCCTTATCAGATAGATGCACAGAAATTGAGGGACCGGCTGAAAACCGATGGTGCCATACGTTAATTGTATAACCTGTCAAAATTATTTACATTTTTTAAGAAATTTAAGATTATTAATTTAAGCTGGGGAAGAACAAATAAACCAAAAAAGCGGGATAATCTGTCGTTAACTAAGTGAAAATAATGCATCACAAGGTTTTGATATTATTTTTTATGAAAGGCTTGTACTGTAATAGTACAGGCTTTTTTGTTCATTCTTGATAATTTAAAGAGTATCTTGTTCATTATCTTTAAATTCATTGCTATACGGCTGTTCTTTACTCTATAATTTTGATAGTGAGAAAATTTTGATATATACTGGGAGGGTGAAATTTTATACACCGGTTAGAAAAATTGTTTTCCTTTTTATCCGGGAATGTAAAATGATATGGTATTAATGTAAAAAGTGTTGTAAAATAGTACGTAATATTTAAAACTGGTAGTTGTAATTAATATAGTTTTCAGGAGGGAGATGGAATGGCAAAGAGTTTTGATGAAATAAATAGCAAAATAAAAGATGGGGAAGTTGTAGTCGTTACCGCAGAAGAGTTTAAGGATCTGGTGGAGCAAAAAGGGGTTTCACAGGCGGCTAAGGAGGTTGACGTTGTTACAACGGCTACGTTTAGCCCAATGTGTTCCAGCGGAGCCTTTCTAAACTTTGGCCATTCGGATCCTCCTATCCGGATGAGTAAGATATGGCTTAATGATGTACCGGCTTACGGGGGTCTTGCAGCTGTGGATACCTATATCGGTGCTACGGAATTGTCGGAAACAAGAGGTTTTGAGTATGGTGGCGCTCAAGTGATCCAGGATTTGCTTGATGGGAAAAGAGTTGAGCTGCGTGCTGAGTCATACGGAACTGACTGCTATCCACGCAAGGAAATAACTACCTATATTACACTGGACGATTTGAATCAGGCTTATCTGTACAATCCCAGAAATGTCTATCAGAATTACAATGCGGCTACCAACTCCACCGACAGGATGCTGCATACTTATATGGGAACGCTGCTCCCGCAATGCGGGAATGTGACCTATTGTACCTCAGGGGAGTTAAGCCCTCTGTTTAACGATCCCGTATTCAGAACCATAGGTATCGGTACCAGAATATTCCTAGGGGGAGCCCAGGGTTATGTTGCATGGGAAGGTACCCAATATATTAGAAATCAGGAGGTTATACGTGACGGTGTAGTACAGTATTCCGGTGCAACCCTGGCGGTTATAGGGGATATGAAGAATATGAGCAGCCGGTTTATACGGGCAGCTTCTTTCGAGAAGTATGGTACTACGCTGTTTGTTGGAATAGGCATACCTATTCCTGTGCTGGACGAAGATATGGCTAGTTTTCTTGCGGTCAGGAACCGGGATATCTACACCCAGATTGTAGACTACGGTGTGCCCAGACGTTCCAGACCGGTATTGCGCAAAGTCAGCTATGAGGAGTTACGAAGCGGTTCCGTGGAGCTTAATGGCAAAAATGTGCCTACAGCTCCCCTTTCCAGCCTCAGAAAAGCGCGGGAAATTGCACAGTTGCTTAAGAGTTTGATATCACAAGGGAAATTCTTCCTACAGGAGCCAATACAGAAGCTCCATGAGGAAGGCCGATTTAATCCGCTGAAGGAAACGGAGGTGGAGTAGGTGCAGAAGGTGAAGGTGTTCATGTATTTTCCTCCCGAGAAAACGGATAAACCTATTACCTATCGTCTGGTAAAGGATTACGGCCTTATGTTCAATATTCTTCAGGCTCAGATTCAGCCCAATAAAAAGGGGAGATTGATGGCTGAACTTGAGGGGACTGCAGAGAATATTGAAAAAGGATTGCAATATTTAGAGGAACAGGGTGTTGAGTATAGGATTTTTAATAAGAACATAATCTGGCATGAGGAAAAATGTGTGCATTGCGGGGCATGCACTGCTGTCTGTCCATCAAGAGCTCTGAATATGAACGGCGATGAATGGACGCTGACTTTCGACCACAGCCAATGTTTGATGTGTGAGCTTTGTGTTAAAGCTTGTCCCCTGAATGCCATGGATGTTAACATTTTTATATAAGGACAGGAAATATGGCACAAGAGAGGATTTACCGGCAACTTTATAAGGCTAAGGATTTAGTGTATTTCAATGTAAAGGTTGAACAGACTGACCTGGATATTGCTGCCCGTTCTATGCTGCGTAAGGAAGCATTACAGTTGGTTAAGCGATATCGTAAGGACATTGAGGAGTATATCAAAAGAGATCGCAGTTTTTTAATTTCATTGACACCAATACCCTGTTTTCCGGATGCTCCTGATATAGTCCGGCGGATGTGCTACGCTGCCCAAATGGCCGGTGTAGGTCCTATGGCGGCGGTGGCCGGGGCAATCAGCGAGTTTGTAGGCAGAGAACTTTTGAAATTCTCAGACGAGATTATCGTTGAAAATGGCGGAGATATTTTTATCAAAAGCCAGCAAGACAGGGTTGTTGGCATATATGCCGGGGATTCACCCTTAAGCAATAAAATTGGGCTAAGAATATTGGCTAAAGACACTCCTGTAGGTATTTGTACGTCATCAGGCAAGATAGGGCATTCACTAAGTTTTGGCAAGGCAGATGCAGTGATGATTTTATCAAAGGATACTGCTTTGGCTGATGCGGTAGCTACTGCTGTAGGTAATATAGTAAAGGGTGCTGATGATATGCAAAAAGGGATTGACTATGCCAGAAGAATTGAAGGCGTATCGGGAGTTGTAATCATTGTAGAAGATAAATTCGGTGCCTGGGGAGATATCTATCTGGTGAAGCTGTAGCATCAGGGATGTTGATATCAACCTGAAAAATATGTAAATTACACTATGTATAGATTTATGCCCGTGCGGAGGTATGAAAAAGCTAAATAAAGCAGAAAATACTATTTGACTTATATTTATGTTTGCCTTATAATTATAAACGATCTCCGTTTGGCGACATTGAGTATCCATACGGGATGTCGCGCACCCGTAGCTCAGTAGGATAGAGCACCGGTTTCCTAAACCGGGTGTCGGGGGTTCGAA
>LFRM01397491.1_pt1 | contig 25838 bp, 23 predicted proteins | sample 618341 | NCBI WGS metagenome assembly LFRM01 (sample SAMN03654438, study PRJNA283298) | anaerobic digester metagenome | isolation source: pool of bioreactors CSTR01a, CSTR02a, and CSTR03a thermophilic anaerobic... | place: Denmark: Kgs. Lyngby | collected 2014-05-21 | reverse complement strand
CGCACCTTTGGCTTTATGCGTGATATTGAATATCTACGTACACACAATCTTGCCTTAGGTGGCAGTGTGGATAATGCCATCGTTGTTGATGAGACTTCCGTGCTTAATGAAGATGGTCTTCGTTATGAAGATGAATTTGTTAAGCATAAAATTCTTGATGCCATTGGTGATTTATATTTACTAGGCAAAAGCTTAATTGGTGAGTTCCGTGGCTACAAGTCCGGTCACGCACTGAATAACTTGTTACTCAGAACCTTACTTGAGCAGCCTGATGCTTGGGAAGTCGTAACCTTTGCAGATGCAAGTCAAGCGCCTATTTCTTATATGCGTCCAGCTGCTGCGGTTTGATTTCTACCTGAACACTTTAAACCACCCTATTTGGGTGGTTTTTTTTGCCTAGATTATACTGTTGCAAAAGTGATCAAGGGATGTTTGGCTTGAGCGCTTATGCGTTACTGGGGTGGTGATGCCTTGTCATTCTCAGCAGAGAGGCTACTTTTCCAGCCTTTATTACCAGGAATCACTATATTAAGCAGTAGGGCAGTCACTGCGCAGAGTGAGATACCTGACAAGATAAAATCTCCGCTGCCGATACTCATGCCGCCAATACCAAACACTAGGGTGACTGAGACAATCACTAGGTTACGAGCTTCAGAGAGGTCGACTTGGTTACGAATCAGTGTATTGAGTCCAACTACGGCAATTGAGCCAAATAATAAACACAAAATACCACCCATCACCGGTGCTGGAATACTCTGTAATGCAGCACCGAATTTACCCATAAAAGCGAGCGCTATAGCAAAGACTGCAGCCCAAGTCATAATCACTGGGTTGTAGTTTTTAGTCAGCATCACTGCACCTGTCACTTCGGCATAAGTGGTATTAGGTGGGCCGCCGAGCATACCTGCTGTGGTTGTGGCTAAACCATCGCCCAGTAGAGTGCGGTGTAAACCCGGCTCCTTAATATAGTTTTGCCCAGTGACAGTGCCGATAGCCATTACACCACCAATATGCTCAATAGCGGGTGCTAAGGCGACCGGTAACATAAACAAAATAGCTCCCAAGTGAAACTCAGGTGCAACAAAGGCAGGCAGTGCAAACCAAGGTGCCAAGGCGATTGCTTCAGTACTGATTTCGCCTAAAACAACTGCAAGTGTACAGCCGACAATAATTCCAGCCAAAATCGGTATCAGACGAAATAAACCGCGACCTAGGGTCGCTACTGCAAGCGTGGTGACCAAGGCTGACATGGAGATGATCATGGCTGTGGGGTAGGCAATCAATTGCGTGGCACCATCACCTGATTTGCCCATGGCCATATTCACTGCCACGGGTGATAAGGCGAGGCCAATACTCATAATCACTGGAGCGATGACCACAGGCGGCAACAGCCTGTCGATAAAGTCAGTACCTTTTAAGCGTACAAACCCGCTCAGCAGTACATATACCAAGCCAGAGGCCATAATCGCACCCAGTACAGCAGGCAAACCGAAGTTGGTTTTTGCATACAAAATCGGTGCAATAAAGGCAAAGCTTGAGGCTACAAAAACAGGGACTTGGCGTCGAGTCACCAGTTGGAATACCAATGTGCCAAGACCTGCAGTAAAGAGCGCAACGTTGGGATCCATTCCCGTAATCAGCGGCATCAGTACCAGTGCTCCGAAGGCCACAAAGAGCATTTGTGCCCCAACTAAAGCTTGCCGCCAAGCCGGCTCGACAGGATGAGAGAGCATTGGTTAACTCTCCTTTTGTTTAGTGCCGAAAATTTTATCACCGGCATCACCTAGACCTGGCACGATATAGCTGTTGCTGTCTAAGCCTTGGTCAATGGCCGCGGTATAAATAGCCACGTCAGGGTGAGCAGCATAAACGGCTTGAATACCTTCTGGTGCAGCAACTAATACCATGGCGCGAATTTCTTTACAGCCCGCTTTTTTAAGCAAATCAATAGTAGCAATCATTGAGTTACCGGTGGCCAGCATAGGGTCAATAATCAAGGACAAGCGCGCAGGCATATCGGGTGCGAGTTTTTCTAAATAAGTATGCGCTTCAAGAGTGTTTTCATTACGTACCACGCCAACGGCACTGACTTTAGCGCTGGGTAGCAGACTGAGTACGCCTTCAAGCATGCCGATGCCCGCACGTAAAATCGGTACCACAGTGATTTTTTTGCCCGCAATCTTCTCAACTTCAACTGTGCCGCTCCAGCCATCAATGCAGTGAGTTTCTAAAGGTAAGTCCTTGGTCGCTTCATAAGTCAGTAACGTGCCAAGTTCTTGAGCTAGCTCGCGAAAGTGTTTGGTGCTGATATCCGCCCGACGCATTAAGCCCAGTTTGTGACGAATCAGAGGGTGACGAATTTCATTGGCAGACATAAGCGGCTCCAAGATCAAGAGGGTAGGCGCTTAGATTAAATGAAACTGGGTAAGACGGCACTTTGTTTATCCATAAAACTTGCCCTCAGCGGTTTGTCGCAGTACCTTTTGCGCTTTAATCACTGAACAAAGAGCATCGTAATGACTGTTGATCTTAAGCATATCCAGCAAATAATGGACGAAGCCGATATTCTATTCACTGCAGAGCAGGTTGAGGCAGCGATTGAGCGTGTTGCCGAGCAGATTAATCAACAACTGAGCACAAGCAATCCAGTGGTTTTTTGTGTGATGAATGGCGGTTTGATTTTTATGGGAAAACTGCTGACTCAATTAAATTTTCCACTGGAGCAGTCTTATCTGCATGCCAGTCGTTACCGTAACGAAACCAGCGGCGGCGAGTTATTTTGGAAGGCCAAGCCTGAAGTGTCGTTAATGGATCGAGAAGTTTTGATTGTTGATGATATTTTGGATGAAGGTCACACCTTGGCGGCGATTGTTGAGTTTTGCGAGGGCGCGGGTGCGAGTAAAGTGCACACTGCTGTGCTGATGGATAAGTTGCACGATCGCAAAGCCCGCCCAGACTTAAAAGCTGACTTTTTTGGTTTGCATTGCGAAGACCGTTATATTTTTGGTTACGGTATGGACTATAAAGGGTATTGGCGTAATGCTGCAGGTATTTATGCCGTTAAAGGTCTGTAATAGTCTTTATTGCTGCTTTTTAGCATGCTGAGCTAAGCGTTCTAATGCTTCACGCAACGCAGGGTTTTGGGTGCTGTCAGCGCTGTCTTGGATAGTTTGCCCGGCTTGTTCAGACAGTTCAATACTGCGCTTGATCGGTTGCTCGTTCTGCATGGGCGGACGTACTTTGAGCTGAATACGTGAGATACCTCTAAATTCAGCTAAGCCTTGCAGTTGTTCCAGTAAGCGCTTTTGTTGATAGCGTAGACGCGTAGCCCAGTGTCCGTTACTGATAATTAAAGTCATGGTGCCAGCTTGATAGTTGGCTAACAGGCAATGTTCGCGCGCTGCTGGTTGTAAGAATTGATTGAGTAGATGCTGTAAATGATCAGTGGCTTGCGCGCGTGCAACTAAGCGTTGTAAAGAAATACTACTTTGCAATACGCGAGTTGTTTTTTGCGCTTTAATCGGGCGATAGCTCATGATTGACCTCGAAAAAACAAAATTTGTCACACATTGGTCTATAGTATTTAGCAAAGTAGGCTTGAAATATGCGTAATGCAGTACAATGTTACACAGCCAGTATAACTCACAAAAAAACTGCTGTTGTGCTGAGCATCTTATATTAAGTGTCCCTGTAGGCTGAGTTGTTGACTAAGGTTACTTTATTCAGTTGTAAATAAGGGTAGAATGAATTTTTTGTGCGGGTGAGTACAGTATGTCTTACGCGCCTTCACCCCCAAAAATGGAAGCGTTATTAATTATGTTTGCGCCTTTATTCAGAAAACTCCTCGGAAGCAAAAATGATCGTGATGTTAAGCGCATGTATAAAACGGTCGCTACCGTTAATGCGTTTGAAGAGCAGATGGTTGCCTTATCGGATGAGCAATTACAAGCTAAAACTCCTGAGTTTCGCGAACGTTTAGCCGGTGGTGAAAGCCTGAATAAACTCTTACCCGAAGCTTTTGCCGTGGCTCGCGAGGCGGGTAAGCGGGTGATGGGTATGCGTCACTTTGATGTGCAGTTGATTGGTGGGCAAACTCTGCATGAAGGCAAAATTGCTGAAATGCGTACTGGTGAAGGTAAGACTTTGGTGGCCACGCTTGCGGTGTATCTCAATGCCTTACCTGCTAAAGGTGTGCATGTGGTGACCGTCAACGATTATCTTGCCCGCCGTGATGCGAACTGGATGCGCCCGTTATATGAGTTTTTAGGTCTGTCGGTGGGTGTGGTTGTACCTTTTCAAGATCCGAATGAAAAGCGTGCAGCCTATGCTTGTGATATTACCTACGGTACCAATAACGAGTTTGGCTTTGACTATTTACGCGACAATATGGCGTTTAGTGTTGAAGAAAAATTCCAGCGTGAACTGCACTTTGCGGTGATTGATGAAGTGGACTCCATCTTAATTGATGAGGCGCGCACACCACTGATTATTTCAGGGCAGGCTGAAGACAGCTCTGAGCTGTATAAGCAAATCAACCTAATTATTCCTACGCTTAAACGTCAAGTGGAAGATAAAGAAACTGAAGAAGTGCTCGAAGCAGGGCATTACAGCATTGATGAGCAAGCACGTCAGGTTGAGCTCAATGAGGCTGGTCACCAGTACATTGAAGAGAAACTCACCGAGCTTGGCTTATTGGCTGAAAACGAGTCTTTGTATTCTGCCAGCAATTTAAGTTTGCTGACGCATGTAAACGCAGGTTTACGTGCGCATACATTGTTTCAGCGTAACGTTGAATATATTGTGCAAGGCGATCAAGTGGTGCTGGTTGATGAGCATACTGGACGTACCATGCAAGGTCGTCGCTTATCAGAAGGTCTGCACCAAGCGATTGAAGCTAAAGAAGGTGTGCAGATTCAGCCAGAAAGCCAAACCTTAGCGTCCACTACATTTCAGAATTATTTCCGTTTATACGAAAAGCTCTCAGGTATGACAGGTACTGCTGATACTGAAGCTTTTGAGTTTCGTCAGATTTACGGCTTAGATGTCACAGTGATTCCAACCCACCGTACCATTGCACGTAAAGACTTTAACGATTTAGTGTTCTTAACTCAGCCTGAAAAATATAAGGCTATTATTGCAGATATTCGTGAGTGCCAAGAGCAAGGTCGTCCAGTATTAGTGGGTACCGCATCGATTGAGAGCTCAGAGCATGTGTCAACCGTTCTGACTGCTGAAGGTATTGAACATAAAGTCCTGAACGCCAAGCATCACGACTTAGAAGCCGATATTATTGCTCAAGCTGGACGTCCTGGCGCTATCACCATTGCCACCAATATGGCCGGTCGTGGTACAGATATTGTGCTGGGCGGCAGCTGGGAAGCGGAAGTAGCCACGCTCGACAATCCAAGTGATGCGCAAGTGGCTGAGATTAAAGCAGCATGGCAAAAGAGCCATCAGCAGGTGATTGAAGCCGGTGGCTTGCATGTGATTGCCACTGAGCGTCACGAGTCACGTCGTATTGATAACCAGTTGCGCGGTCGATCAGGACGCCAAGGTGACCCAGGTTCAACCCGTTTCTACTTGTCGCTGGAAGACAGTCTGATGCGCATTTTTGCTTCAGATCGGGTGAAAAACTTTATGAAAGCCCTCGGTATGAAAGAAGGCGAAGCCATTGAGCACCGTATGGTGAGCAACGCGATTGAAAAAGCGCAGCGCAAAGTTGAAGGTCGTAACTTTGATATGCGTAAGCAGTTGCTTGAGTATGATGACGTGGCTAACGAGCAGCGTAAAGTGATCTACCATATGCGCAATAGCTTACTGACCTCTGATGATGTTGGAGATGTTGTTGCTGAGTTTAGACATGAAGTACTTGCCAGTACCCTAGATCAGTTTATTCCGCCGCAATCATTGCCTGAACAGTGGAATATTGCAGAGCTTGAGCAGGCTTTGCTGGAAAATTTTGGTACACAATTACCGGTCCAGCAATGGCTTGATGCAGATGATAATTTGCATGAAGATGCTTTGCGTGAGCGTATTGAACAGCAAGTGGTTGCTGCTTATACAGAAAAAGAAACCTTAGTAGGTGCTGAAGGCTTACGTAGCTTTGAGAAGCAAATTATTTTACGTGTGCTGGATGATTTGTGGAAAGAACACTTATCGGCGATGGATCACTTGCGTCACGGTATTCACTTGCGTGGTTATGCGCAGAAGAATCCAAAGCAAGAGTACAAGCGTGAGTCCTTTAACTTATTCCGTGATTTGCTCGACTCGATTAAGAGTGATTCGATTCGTGTGTTATCTAATGTGCAGATTCGTCAAGAAGACCCACAGGAAGAAGAGGCTCGTTTACGTGAGCAGGCACAAGTATTAGCTGCAGGAATGCAGTTTCAGCACGACGATATTGCTGGCGTTGAAGGTGGGCAAGAAGAAGCGCCTGCTGCTGACTCAGTGCCTATGGCGCAAGTACGTCACGAACCGAAAATTGGCCGTAATGAGCCTTGTGTCTGTGGTTCAGGTAAAAAATACAAACATTGCTGCGGTCGAATCAGTTAATGGTTTAACGCTGCTTTAAGACTTTAAAGTGGTAGATTGTTAGTAGTAGATTGTTATAGCTTTACGCCGTACCAGAATTGTTCTGTGTGCGGCGTTTGTTTTAGCGCATAGCGCATTTAATCAGCGGGAGAATTGTTATGGCGGTTGGTTTAGGTGATTTACCAGTAATGCATCCAGTTGCAGGCTTTGAGTTAGGTATTGCCAGTGCCGGTATTAAAAAGCCAGGCCGCCGTGATCTTGTTGTAATGCGCTGTGCTGAAGGCAGTAGTGTCGCTGGTGTTTATACGCAAAATGCGTTTTGTGCCGCGCCGGTTGTTCTGTGTAAGCAACGCATGCAATCTGCTGCGCGTTATCTGGTCATCAACACCGGTAATGCCAATGCCGCTACCGGCGAGCCAGGCTTGCAGGCCGCTAATGCAGTGTGTGAGCATTTAGCGCAATTGGTTGGCTGCTCAGTTGAGCAGATTTTACCCTTCTCAACAGGCGTGATCGGTGAGCCGTTACCGGTTGATAAAATCACTGCAGCATTGCCAGCTGCTCTGGCGGATTTGAGTGTCGATCACTGGGGAATTGCCGGCGAAGGTATTATGACCACCGACACCTTGCCTAAAGGTGCCAGTGTCCAGTTTCAGCACAAGGGCGTGACTGTGACTGTCACGGGTATCAGTAAAGGCGCTGGCATGATTCGCCCGAATATGGCGACTATGCTGGGTTATATGGCGACTGATGCTGCTGTCAGCCAAGAGGTTTTGCAAAATATTCTGCACGATGCGGCGAATAAATCCTTTAACCGCATCACCATTGATGGCGATACCTCAACCAACGATTCGTGCATATTAGTGGCGACTGGTCAGGCCGGCCTAGAGCCCATTACTCAAGCTGAAGGCGAGTTATACAACGCCTTGCGTGCTGCGGTGAATCAAGTAGCGATGCAACTAGCGCAAGCCATTGTGCGTGATGGTGAAGGTGCGACTAAATTTGTCACTGTTAAAGTGCAAGGTGGCGGCAATCAACAAGAGTGTCTGGATGTGGCTTATGCCGTGGCCCATTCGCCACTGATTAAAACTGCGTTATTCGCTTCTGATCCAAACTGGGGTCGTATTGTTGCGGCGATTGGTTATGCCGGTGTTGAACATTTAAACCCCGACTTGGTCAGCGTGTTCTTGGATGATGTGTGCATTGTGGCTGATGGTGGACGTGCACAGACCTATACCGAGGAGCAGGGTGCAGCAGTGATGCAGCAGGCAGAAATTCTGATTCGTATTGAGTTGGGGCGTGGCGACTGCACTGAAACCATTTGGACCACTGACTTATCCCATGAATATGTGCGTATCAATGCGGAATACCGCTCCTAAAGCTTGAAACAGATATGTAGTGTTGTTAGGTGAGTGTTGATGAGCAAGCGTGTGCATGTAGTGGCAGCAGTGATTCGTAATGCCCAGCAGGAGATTCTGCTGGCGCTGCGTCCCAGTGACAAACATATGGGTGGTCTCTGGGAATTTCCCGGAGGAAAATGTGAAATGGGCGAAAGCCCGCAGCAAGCGCTGACGCGTGAACTGCATGAGGAGCTGGGGATTATCATTGATAACCCCCAGCCACTGATTCAGGTGCGCCACGATTACCCTGATCTGCATGTGCTTTTGGATGTCTATGAAGTGTCCAGTTTTACTGGACAAGCGCATGGTGCTGAAGGGCAAGAGGTACGTTGGGTTACTGCTCATAACTTAGCGAATTATCAGTTCCCAGCAGCTAATCGCAGCATTGTCACTGCAGCGCAATTACCGCAGCGTTATCTGATTACTCCTGAGCAGCTGAGCGTTGAACAGCTTTATAGCGGTTGCGAGCAAGCGCTGGCCGAGGGTTGTGAGCTATTACAGTTGCGAGCCTCGCACTTAGCTGAGGCTGAGTATAAAACCCTAGCGCGGCGTCTACAGGCGCTGTGTGCAGGGCGTGCACAGCTGATGTTGAAAGGTGATTTGACTTGGCAGGCGGAATTTGCTGATGTGGGTTGGCATTTAACAGCGCAGCAATTGCGCGAGTTGGCCGGTCAGCAGCGACCGTTTGCCCAAGAGCGTTTATTGGCGGCCTCCTGTCATAATGCAGCAGAGCTGAAAATGGCGGCGCAATTACAAGTGGACTTTGTTACTTTATCGCCGATCTTACCCACACAAACACACCCCGGAGCACCTACTCTAGGCTGGGATGCTGCTGAAGCTTTATTGCTGGAGTTTAATGCGCCAGTGTTTTTGCTCGGTGGTTTTACCGAGCAAGACATTGAGCAGGCACGCCGTATCGGGGGACAAGGCGCGGCTGGAATACGTGGCTTTTGGCCGCAGGCGTTATAGCGGTTTTTCTACTGCTTGCCAGTGAATCTCTGCACAACCTTGGTATTGAGCAATTAAACGTGCGGCAACAAAAAGTAAGTCAGAGAGACGGTTAATATAACCGAGCATTTCTGGACGTAAAGCTTCGCTGCTATGTAAGGCTTCACAACGACGTTCAGCGTTACGTGCGCTACTGCGGCAGATATGTGCTTGAGCAATTAAGCGTGAACCACCCGGTAAAATAAACTCTTTCAGCGGGCCAACCAACACATTCCATTGATCAATGGTTGCTTCGATGCGGGTAATCTCATCGGCGTGTAAAGCTTGATACTCAGGCATGGCTAACTCGCCGCCCATATCAAAAATACGATGCTGGCAAGGCGCCAATACATCCATTACTTCTTGCAGTTGTGCAGACTTTTTCAGCTGATCTTGTAGCTCAGCTAAGAGCAAGCCCAGTTGGCTATTGAACTCATCTAGAGCGCCAATGGCTTCAATGCGTGGGTGGCTTTTGTTGACGCGGCGGCCGTCGGCCAGTCCGGTTTTTCCATCATCACCAGTGCGAGTGTAAATTTTACTGAGGCGATAGCCCATCGGTGCAGTCTCCGTATGCAAGTGAATTAAAAAGTCGGTAGCCCGTGCGAGTGTAATCTATCTTGTAGTTGCTGATGCAGTTGTTGCAGGGCGGGTGTGTGGCATTTTAACGCGATGCTCTGTGCACAAGCAAAACCAGTGATATAACTGATTTCAGTGCGGCGATGATTGTACACATCCTGACGCATAGAGGATGAATTGGCGGCTGTTTTTTCAATTACAGTCCAGACCAGTTTCGGTAAGTCTTCCGCTGCTTCGGGCTGGCCTGCGTGACAGAGCAATTGCTCTAGCTCGGCACATAAAACATTGACTTGCTCAGGATGATCAGTCAGTTCACCGTTCTTACAGTCGTAAATGACGGTCATTGGATTGATCACGCAGTTGATGGCTAATTTTCGCCACAAATAGTGCTCGATCTGTGCTGCCCAAGTGCAAGGAATAGCAGCGGCGTTGCATAGGGCAAGTAAGGGCTCAGGTTCAGCTTGCTTAGCCTGTGGTAAATCCCCCAGCCAGGTTTGCCCTTGCCCGGCAAAGACAGCATGGAAGGGCTGAGTTAAATAGGCTGCTTCTGTGCTGGATGCGGCAATACAACGACTATGGGGGAGCATTTTTTGTATGGCTTGCTGGCTGCCAAGACCATTTTGCAGCAGGATCACCAGACTATCTTTGCTAAGTCTGTGCGCGACTTGGCTGATGGCTGCTTCGGCATCATAGGCTTTGCAGGCTAGCAGCAAGTAGTCAATGGGCTGTGGTCCAGTGGCTAATTGGGCGCTGACGGGATAGTGCTGGGTGTGTTGGCCTTGAGCATCGCTAAGACCCACGCCGGGTGTTTGCTGGTAACGCGCGATGACTGCGTGATCACGCAATATTAAATGCACGGTGTGCTGCGCTGCCGCTAAGCGCGCAGCCCATAAACAGCCCAAACTGCCAGCGCCAAGAATATGCCAAGTGCTCATGCGCTTGTCGCGCTATAAACAACGCATATCGCTGTATAATCAGCTCGGAATGCTGTGCAAGCTATCATGGCAGGCAAAAACTTGGCATCATCTGCAGCCAAGCGATTGAGGTATAGGTTGGAGCGTTGTTTGTTCATTGCAGGGGTCTGGGTATTTAAATAAAGTATGGTTCTTTATACCCAGTCGTCTATGGCAATGGCAAGTGCTCTTGCCAAACTGAGTCATTAAAGTATTTTTATTTCAATGTAGAGTAATTTTGGAGGATCACAATGCCCTCATTTGATGTTGTTTCAGAGCTTGATACGCATGAACTTACTAACGCTATGGATAACGCCGCCAAGGAGCTTGAGCGTCGTTTTGATTTACGTGGTAAAGCGGAGATTGAGTTTAAAGATAAAACCATCACCTTGACTGCAGATGCAGATTTTATGCTGGATCAGTTAATTGAAATCGTCAAGCTGGCCTTGATCAAACGTAAAATTGATGTGCAGTGTCTTGAGTACAAAGATTCATACGGATCAGGCAAAGTGGTTAAGCAAGAGCTCGAGCTACGCGAAGGCATTGATAAGGAGCTGGCGAAGAAAATTGTGACAACAATTAAAGAAGCCAAACTTAAAGTGCAGGCATCGATTCAGGGCGAGCAAGTGCGAGTCACGGGTAAAAAACGTGATGACTTGCAAGAAGCTATGGCGTTATTGCGTGGCAAAGAATTAGGTATGCCCATTCAGTTTAATAACTTTAGAGACTGATTATATCCTTCAAAGAAGTGTTTAAAAAGTACTGACTGCATACAAAAATGCCCGCTAAGTAGCGGGCATTTTTATAGATTAACGCAGTTTCAATAAGGTGTCCGAGCGTTCTTGCGTGCTGCGATACAGTTCAGCGTTGGTTTCCAGCTCTTGCAGTGGTGCAGGGAAAATTGTTGCAAGTTTTTCCTTCCACTCAGCTGAAGCGCTTTGCTCTGGGAAACAGCGCTTAAGTAGATCCAGCATAATGGATACTGTCACTGAAGCACCCGGTGAGGCACCCAGTAAGGCTGCTAATGAACCATCTTTTGAGCTAACCAGTTCAGTACCAAACTGTAGAATCCCGCCTTTCTTCGCATCTTTTTTAATGATCTGCACGCGTTGGCCAGCAATTTCTAGCTTCCAGTCGGCTGGGTCAAGTTGCGGGTAGAAACGGCGTAAGGAGTCGAGGCGTTGCTCCATGGTCTGTCTAACTTCGCTAATCAAATAGCGAGTCAGGTCCATGCTGTCGCGACTGACTGCTAGCATTGGCCAGATATTACTGGGGCGTACTGATAACGGCAGGTCTAAAAAGGAGCCGTGCTTTAAGAATTTTGTTGTAAAGCCAGCATAAGGGCCAAACAATAAAGATTTTTTGCCATCAATCACGCGAGTGTCTAAGTGCGGTACTGACATCGGTGGTGAACCGACTGCTGCGAGGCTATAAACCTTGGCTTGGTGCTGCTCAACCACTTCAGGATTGTCACAACGTAGCCATTGGCCGCTGACAGGGAAGCCGCCGTAGCCCTTGCCTTCAGGAATACCTGATTTTTGCAGTAGCGGCAGAGCAGCGCCACCGGCACCTAAGAAGACAAAGCGTGTAGTAACTGTACGCTGAGTGCCGTTGCTTAAGTTTTTAACTCTGACCTGCCAGCCTTGTGCGCAGCGTTTGAGGCCGACAACTTTATGTTTGTAACTGATGGTGCTGTTATCTTGCTGGGCACAAAAACTCAGTAGTTGGCGAGTCAGTGCACCAAAGTTAACGTCAGTACCGTTGGCAATATGAGTCGCAGCGATTTCTGCATCATCTTTGCGCTCAGCCATCATCAGTGGCAGCCACTCTGCCATACGGCTTTTATCAGTGGTGAACTCGATCTTTTCAAAAGCGTGGTGAGCTTTGAGCAAATTCGCGCGTTTTTCTAAGAAAGCGACATTGTCCTGACCTTCGACAAAGCTGAGGTGTGGGACAGAGTGAATAAAGGTCGCTGGATCGCCAAAGGTGCCAGATTCAACCAAGTGCGCCCAAAATTGCTTGGACTCTTCAAACATCGCGTTGATATTAATAGCTTTACTAATATCAATCGAGCCATCTTTGGCTTGTGGAGTGTAGTTGAGTTCACACAGGCCTGCGTGTCCAGTGCCCGCATTATTCCATGGGTTTGAGCTTTCCATAGCCCCATCTTCCATTTGTTCAACAATTTCTAAGCGAAGGCTGGGATCCAGTTCTTTTAGCATGACTGCTAATGTTGAACTCATAATGCCGGCTCCTACCAGCATTACATCTAGATCTGCTTGATTATCTTGTGCCATCAGTATGTCTCCAAAATGCAGCTTTGAGCGGTACAGTTACAGCTGTAACTCGCTAAGATAAGGGGTTCGATTATTGCGAAATAGTCAATGCTTTAACCGCTGCAAGGGGGAGGACTGTTGGTGCATGGAACCGTAAACGCCAAACTATTCATTGCTTGCCACACTCTTGTGAAGTTGTGAAACCGTTTCCCGCCATCTTTTGGAGTAGCGGATCTTTAAAAATGCTTTTACTGTAAACGCACAAGCTGCGCGAGAATGATGCACAAGAAAGCGTGCAATAGGATAATCATTCAACTTATAGCTTGTGCGCTATTTAATAGGGCACCTAACAACCTCTGAACTCTAGAGTTTAGCGCTGTAGAAACGCCGTTTAAAAGTATAAGTCAGAGAGTGCTGTACATAGTTGGTTGACAATTATAACGATGAAATTATAAAAAACGATCATCTGTGTAAAAAATCTTTAGTCGAAAGGTCGTACAACGCCATTAATTTACCTGATTTCGTGAGGAATTACTGGTTGTAAATCAAGTATTTGTCTGTATGCGGCTTTGTGTTGTGCAATAGTCTACAGCTTGGTTAAACTTGATCCTATTACGTTGTTTTTTAAGGAGTCAATACTATGTCGCGTTACTTAATGGTTGGTGCAGCGGTTCTTTTGACTGGTGTTTTAGCTGGTTGTGGGTTGAGTCCCCAGCATTTACAACCTGAACCACGCTTTAGTGGGCAAGTCGCTAAAGTGGGGCAGGGGCAGTCGGTAACAGTACAAGTGCGTGATGCTCGATCATCGCCTATTATTGGCACGCGCGGTGGTTTGTATGCTGAGTCCAGTGTGATCAGTGTCAGTAGTGCCTCTTTTTTACCACGCTTACAAGCTGAAACTGATGCTGCAGTACGTATGATGGGCTTTACACCTATGTCGCAAGGTGCCGGCAATGCGCAGCTCACCTTAACCTTGACTGAGCTGAGTTATAAATCGATAGAAAAGAATCCTTTATCTAAAGAGGCTAAACTGCAAGCGGTGTATACACTTGAAGCTGTTAATGGCACGCGTCGCTATAATGGGCGATATGCTGCAACTTTAACTCAAGGTTATGCTTCAGCGCCCAATGAACAGAAAAATAATGAATGGGTGAGTGCGGTGTTGGGTGAGGCTTTGCAGCGTGTATTTAACGATCCTGCAGTAGGCCAGTTGTTCGCATATTAAGAGTGCACATTCTATATGCTGAGTTGCAGCAATGGGTAGGTTGTAGTTTGCAATATTGATTGCTGTGCTGAGTTTAAAGGGGAATGTTGTGATAAAAAGTTTGCCGCCCGCTATTTTTTTGATGGGTCCGACAGCATCTGGGAAAACTGATTTAGCGCTGCAATTAGCGCGTGAGTTGCCCTGTGAGATTATCAGTGTTGACTCAGCGTTGATTTATCGCGGTATGGATATTGGTAGCGCTAAGCCCAGTCCTGAGATTTTGCAGGCTTACCCGCATCATCTAGTCGATATCATCGATCCAGCGCAAAGTTATTCTGCCGCGCAATTTCGTGAAGATGCGCTGGCTGCTATGGCTGACATCACTGCGCGTGGACGGATTCCGTTGTTGGTGGGTGGCACTATGTTGTATTTCAAAGCGCTAACCGATGGTTTAGCTTCGATGCCTGCCGCTGACCCACACATACGCGCTGCGCTTGAACAGCAAGCGGCAATTGAGGGTTGGGCTGCTTTGCATGCACAGTTGCAGCAGATTGACCCCGTTTCTGCAGAGCGAATCCATCCCAATGATCCACAGCGCATTATTCGTGCCTTAGAGGTATGGCGGGTCAGCGGGCAAAGTATGACTGAGCATCGTGCACATCAAGCGTTACAAAAACAGGCATCTAATAGTGGTCATTTGCCGTACAATGTCGCCACATTTGCTATTGCTCCGCAACAGCGCAGTATTTTACATCAGCGTATTGCTCAGCGTTTTCATTTAATGCTTGAGCAAGGCTTTCTTGCTGAGGTTGAGGCATTGCGGCAGCGGGGTGATTTGCATGCTGATTTACCCTCGATTCGCGCTGTTGGCTATCGTCAAGCTTGGGCCTATTTGCATGGTGATTACAGCTACGATGAAATGATTGAGCGCGGCATTATTGCCACGCGTCAGTTGGCCAAGCGACAGTTTACCTGGTTGCGAAGCTGGGCGGATATGCAATGGTTAGACAGTTTATCCTGTGACACGTTGCCACAGGCCTTGAAAAAACTTGAACAACTCTCCATATAGAGTTAGATGAGTTGTTATTTTATGTGTCGATGCTGAGACGGCAGACACATCTTTATTTTATTAAATTGGAGTACACCCATGTCAAAAGGGCACACGCTACAAGACCCTTACTTAAACCTCTTGCGTAAAGAGCGCGTACCGGTCTCTATTTACTTGGTTAATGGTATTAAGTTGCAAGGTCAAATTGAATCCTTTGATCAGTTTGTGATTTTGCTGAAAAATACTGTAAGCCAAATGGTTTATAAGCACGCTATCTCTACTGTTGTGCCAGGCCGCCCTGTGCGCTTGCCAAATGAAGATGATGCGAATGATGATGTAGGTAACGATTAGTTGGAGAACATTTTGATCGCTGAAAACCAAAGTGAACGCGCCATTCTTGTGCATCTTGATGGCCATGCACCTGAGGTTCGAGAAGATCCTTATGAATTCCAAGAGCTTGTAGTCTCAGCCGGTGCTGTGATTACAAGCTTTGTTAGCGTGTCTCGGCATCAACCTACCGCCCGTTTTTTAATTGGCTCAGGTAAAGTTGAAGAGCTGCGCCAGTTGGTGATTGCTGAGCAAGCTGATTTAGTGATTTTCAATCATGCTTTAACGCCCAGTCAGGAGCGCAATCTGGAGCGTGCTTTAGAGTGTCGTGTGCTGGATCGTGTGGGTTTGATTTTAGATATTTTCGCTCAGCGTGCGCAAACCTATGAAGGTAAGCTGCAGGTTGAGTTAGCGCAGTTGGAGCATATTGCCAGCCGCCTTGTAGGTAGTCGTACTGATCTCAGTGGTCAGTTGGGTGGTATTGGTTTGCGTGGGCCGGGTGAAACTCAGCTTGAATCCGATCGTCGTTTACTGCGCGTACGTGTTAAACAAATTAAAAATCGTCTGGAAAAAGTGCGCAATCAGCGTCAACTTGCACGTCGCAGTCGTCAGCGTGCAGAAATACCAGGCGTGTCCTTAGTCGGTTATACCAATACCGGCAAATCAACGCTGTTTAATTTACTGACTGAGTCGAAAGTTTTTGCTGCTGATCAGTTGTTTGCCACTTTAGACCCTACTGTGCGACGTGTCGAAATACCTAAGTTAGGTGCAGTGACACTGGCAGATACGGTGGGTTTTATTCGCCATCTACCGCATAAACTCGTTGAAGCCTTTCGCGCTACCTTAGAAGAGTCGGCTAATGCTGATCTTTTGCTGCACGTGATTGATGCGCAATCGCCTGAGCGTGATGAGCAAATCAAGCAAGTGCATAAGGTATTGCAAGAAATTGATGCTGATAATGTGCAGGTGCTTGAGGTCTACAACAAAATCGACTTGCTCGATCATGTCGATCCACATATTCAGCGTGATGAACAGGGTAAGCCTGTGCGCGTGTGGTTGTCGGCTCAAGAACAGCAAGGTATTGAGTTATTACAGCAAGCAATTGCAGAACTATTGGAAGACGAAATATATATTGCTACAGTGCGTCTTTCGCAGCAGCACAGCCGTTTACGTGGCAAACTGTTTGACTTGAACGCTGTCCAGCAGGAAACCCATACTGAGGATGGCGCTAGTGTATTAACACTGCGTGTAGCAAAAATGGAACTTGATCAACTGTTAAGCCATGAAGGGCTCAGTGCTGATGAGTTCTTTGCACAGTATACTCACCACTGATTACGCTCAACTGACTAGCTGATGCTGCATTTGGCATGATCATTAAATATAATATAGTGCACTTTTAATGTGCATTTTGCCTTTCAAATAGATGGAGAACACTATGGCCTGGAATGAGCCGGGTGGTAACTCAAATAATCAGGACCCTTGGGGTGACCGCAATAAGCGCGGCGGCCAGAAACAAGGACCACCTGATCTTGATGAAGCCCTCCGTAAACTGCAGGATAATCTAAACAGCTTATTTGGCGGAAAGAAAAAACCTGGATCTAAAGGTTCCGGTGGTGGTTTCGGCCTGATGGCTCTTGTCTTCGCGGCATTGGCTGCGATGTGGGTCTATACAGCAGTTTACTCGCTTGATGAGCAAGAACAGGCCGTGATCTTACGTTTGGGTAAATACCACGAAACAGTGGGCCCAGGTTTGAATATGTACTTTCCACCCATGGATCGTAAATACGAGCAGAATGTCACTCGTGAACGTGCTTATACGCGCCAAGGCCCAATGCTGACTGAAGATGAAAATATCATCGAAGTGCCATTGACTGTGCAGTATAAAATCAACAATTTGCAAGACTATGTGCTGAACGTTGATGCGCCTGAGTTGAGTTTGCAGCACGCCACTGAAAGTGCCTTGCGCCACGTTGTCGGTTCAACCGCGATGGACCAAGTACTGACTGAAGGTCGTGAAGTTTTAGCTGTTGAAGTCAAAGAGCGTCTTCAGCGTTTCTTAGACACTTACCGTACCGGTATCACCGTGACCCAGGTGAACGTGCAGAATGCGCAAGCACCACGTGAAGTACAAGAGTCCTTTGATGATGTGATTCGTGCGCGTGAAGATGAGCAGCGTGAGAAGAACCAAGCTGAAACTTATGCTAATGGTGTGATTCCAGAAGCACGTGGTCAGGCGCAACGTCTGCGCGAAGAAGCCAACGGTTATCGTGATGAAACTGTATCGCGTGCTGAGGGTGAGGCGGACCGCTTTACTAAGCTAGTGACCGAATACCGTAAAGCGCCTGAGGTGACTCGTCAGCGTTTGTATTTAGAAACCATGCAAGAAGTGTTCAGCAACACCAGCAAAGTATTGTTGACCGGTGATCAAGGTCAAAACAGCATGCTGTATTTACCGCTGGATAAAATGCTTGAAGGGCGCACTACGACATCACTGAAATCGTCAGACTCTGCCGAGGGTGTAAATCCTGTAGAAAACAGTGTCCGTGTAGGTAGCGATGCGCTGACTCGTGACTTGCGCGCCAGAGGTAGCCGTTAATGAGTAATAAATCGACATTTGTTTTAATCATCGCTGCAGTGTTGGGCTTAGTTGCTTGGAATAGTTTTTATATTGTTCAGCAAACAGAGCGGGCAGTACTGTTGCAATTCGGTAAGGTCGCGCAAGCGAATGTGCAGCCGGGTCTGCATGTGAAAATACCTTACGTTAACCAAGTACGTACCTTTGATGCGCGCTTATTGACCCTTGATGCACCGACTCAGCGTTTTCTAACGCTGGAGAAGAAAGCAGTGATGGTGGATGCGTTTGCGAAGTGGCGTGTAGCTGATGCTGATCGTTACTACACCGCAACCTCAGGTATTAAACAGGTTGCTGATGAGCGTTTAGCACGTCGTTTAGAAGCGGGTCTACGTGACCAGTTTGGTAAACGTACTTTGCATGAAGTGGTCAGTGGTCAACGTGATGAGTTAATGGCAGATATCACCACATCTCTAGATCGCATGGCGCGTAAAGAGTTGGGTATTGAAGTGATTGATGTGCGCGTTAAAGCCATTGATTTGCCTAAAGAAGTGAATCTGAGTGTGTTTGAGCGTATGAGTTCAGAGCGTGCTCGTGAAGCTCGCGAGCACCGCGCTAAGGGTAAAGAACTGGCTGAAGGTATTCGTGCAGACGCTGATCGTCAACGCCGTGTTCTACTGGCTGAAGCCTACCGCGAAGCTGAAGAGATTCGAGGTGAAGGTGATGCAAAAGCGACAGCGATTTATGCTAAAGCCTACGGTGCAGATCAAGAGTTCTATGCGTTTTACCGTAGTTTAATGGCCTATCGTGAAAGCTTTGCTGATAAAAGCGATATTATGGTGTTGTCACCTGATAACGAATTTTTCAAATATATGGAACAAGCAAAGCCCTAAGCTTATAGAGTTTGCACGCGCTATCACTGGGGTAGTGCGTGCTGCTTAAGCTTGATCAATGCTGGGTTTGATAAGTTGTATAGAAAAGCAAGGGGCATGCACAGAATAATCTGTGGTATCATGCGGCAGCCGGGAAACTCCCGGCTTTTTTGCGCCTGTGGTCATGCAAAATGCCCAACAGGCTACTGTATTTACAATGAGGAAAGGCGCAATGGCAACGGTAGAGCGCTGGCTGCTGCCAGACGGCATCGAAGAAGTTTTGCCGCAGCAAGCGGCGCAGGTTGAAGCATCTCGTCGCCAGGTACTGGATATGTTTAAAGGCTGGGGTTACGAGTTTGTAGTCACGCCACATATTGAGTTTCTGGAATCTTTATTAACAGGTGCGGGCCAGAAGCTCGACCTGCGTACCTTTAAAGTGACCGACCCGCAATCAGGCCTTCTTATGGGCTTTCGCGCGGATATTACCCCGCAAGTCGCACGTATGGATGCGCACAGTTTGCGTCGTGAAGGTCCTTCACGTCTGTGCTATGCCGGCAGTGTTGTACATGCGCGCCCACGTTCTTTATCGCGCTCACGCAGCCCGATTCAGCTCGGTGCTGAGTTGTTTGGTGATGCCAGTCCAGCGGCTGATATTGAAGTGATCAGCTTAATGTTGGCGACGCTTGAGCAGGCTGAAATTGCTGATATCCATATGGATTTAGGCCATGTGGGTGTCTATCGCGGTTTAGCCAAAGCGGCTGAGCTATCGACAGAGCTTGAAGCGCAAGTTTTTGATGCGCTGCAACGTAAAGCCGTGGATGAAGTTGCTGCTTTAACCGCGCAACTGCCAACTGATTTAGCCACTATGCTCAATCAATTAAGCCACTTATGTGGTGGGCGTGAAGTGCTGGATCAGGCAAAAACAGTTTTGGCTGCAGCTCCGAGTGGTGTCTTAGCCGCACTGGATCAGCTGATTGTGATTGCTGACGCCTTGATTGTGCGCTACCCGCACTTACCTTTCTATTTTGACTTAGGTGAGTTGCGCGGTTACCACTACCATACGGGTGTGGTCTTCGCTGCGTTTGTACCGGGCGTGGGTCAGTCTATCGCGCAGGGCGGACGTTATGATGATATTGGCGCGGTCTTTGGTCGTGCGCGTCCAGCGACAGGTTTTTCAACGGATTTAAAAACCTTGGTTAACTTAGGTCAGCGCAAAGAAGTGATCTTGAGTAATGGTATTTGGGCTCCAGTGGGTGCTCAAGCTGATTTATGGCAAGCGATAAGTGAGTTGCGTACAGAAGGCCAGCGTGTTGTTCAGGCGCTGCCAGGTCAGTCTGTTAGCGATGCTGCGCAAGCCCAGTGTGATCGTCAGCTCATACAGAATTCTTCAGGCTGGCAGGTTCAGCCTCTATAAGTTTACGCCGCATATGCGGCCACGTTTAGTCGGTTATGCCGACCTCCTATTTGCGCGAAGAGGGCAAAGGTTATGGGTAAAAATGTTGTCGTTTTAGGCACTCAATGGGGTGACGAAGGCAAAGGTAAGATCGTTGATCTATTGACTGATCAAGCTGCTGCAGTTGTCCGCTTCCAAGGTGGCCATAACGCAGGTCACACCTTAGTGATTGACGGTGAAAAAACTGTATTACACTTGATTCCATCGGGTATTTTGCGTGAAAACGTTGAGTGTTTGATTGGTAACGGTGTTGTGGTTGCACCAGACGCACTGATGCGTGAAATCACTAAGCTGGAAGAAAAAGGTGTCCCTGTTCGTGAGCGTTTACGCATCAGCCCAGCCTGTACTTTGATTCTTCCGTACCACGTCGCATTAGACCAAGCGCGTGAAGCATCACGTAGCGAAGGTAAAATTGGTACCACAGGTCGTGGTATTGGCCCAGCTTACGAAGATAAAGTTGCCCGCCGCGGTTTGCGCATTGGTGATTTATTTAATGCTGAACGTTTTGCTATTAAGCTGCGTGAAGTCTTAGAGCAGCACAACTTTATGCTTGAGCATTTCTATAAAGTTGAGCCGATTGATTACCAAACTACTTTGGACGACGCACTCAGCTACGCTGAAATCCTCAAACCACTGATGATTGACGTGACTGCACGTCTGCACACCCTGCGTAAGCAAGGCGCGCGCATTATGTTTGAAGGTGCACAAGGTTCATTGCTGGATATCGACCACGGTACTTACCCGTACGTAACCAGTTCAAGCACAACTGCAGGTGGTACCGCGACCGGTTCAGGTTTTGGTCCGTTGTATTTGGATTACATCTTGGGTATTACCAAGGCGTACACCACACGTGTCGGTGCGGGTCCATTCCCAACTGAATTATTTGATGAAACCGGTGCGTACTTGGCTGAGAAAGGCCATGAGTTCGGTTCAACTACCGGTCGTGCGCGTCGTTGTGGTTGGTTTGATGCGGTGATTTTGCGTCGCACATCAGAAATCAACAGCATCTCAGGGATCTGCTTAACTAAACTGGACGTATTAGACGGTTTAGAAACAGTTAAAATCTGTGTAGCCTATAAAAACGCAGAAGGCGTGGAAATTGAAGCGCCGACTGATGCAGACAGCTATGTAGGTTTAGTGCCGGTTTACGAAGAAATGCCAGGTTGGAGCGAGTCCACTATTGGTGCCACCAGTCTTGAGCAATTACCAGTCAATGCACGTGCCTACGTTGAGCGTATTGAGCAATTAATCGGTGCGCCTATTGATATCGTCTCAACTGGTCCGGACCGTAATGAAACTATCGTATTACGTCATCCTTACGAGGCGTAATAACGATTGAGTATGCCAAGCTGGTGAATAAGCTTGGCATTACTGTTTAATAAAAAACCGACCTGTGTGTCGGTTTTTTATTTTAAGTCACGCAGGTTCGGTAACTTTTGGTCTTTAGCTGACAGCAGTGGTGTATGAATAGGCCAAGCGATATTCACATCGGGGTCATTCCAAATAATGCCGGTTTCATCGGTTGGATCATAAAAATCCGTGCATTTATATTGGAAGTCGGCGATATCACTGAGCACACAAAAACCATGTGCATAACCAGGTGGTATCCACAATTGCAGGTGGTTATCGTCATTCAGTTCAACGCCCACATATTCGCCAAAGGTGGCTGATTGTGGGTTGATATCAACGGCAACATCAAATACAGAGCCACGGCTGACACTCACTAGCTTGCCTTGTGGGCGACTACGCTGCAGATGCAGGCCTCTAAGCACACCCTGCTGTGAGCGAGAATGATTGTCTTGCACAAAAGGCAAGGTGATACCGGCGCTGGCATAGCGCTCGCTTTGGAAGGTTTCTAAAAAAAAGCCGCGCGCATCACCGAAGGCTTTAGGTTCAATAATTAACACGCCGGGTAATGCGGTTGTGGTTATTTTCATTTGAAATCACTCTATTGTTAATTGTGTGCAGAAGAGTTTTCGTTAGCCAGGCGCAATAAATATTGTCCATAGCCTGTCTTACTCAGTGCCTCGCCGCATTCACGCAGTTGTTTTTGATTGAGCCAGCCATGGCGGTAGGCAATTTCTTCAAGGCAGGCGACCTTTAGACCTTGGCGTGTTTCAATGGTTTGCACGTAGTGCCCAGCTTCCATCAGTGAGTCATGAGTACCGGTATCCAGCCAAGCAAAACCGCGTCCAAGCACCGCCACTTGTAAATCACCACGCTGCAAGTAAGCATTATTAATATCAGTGATTTCTAATTCGCCACGTGCAGAAGGCTGCACTTTTTTAGCAATTTCAATCACGTCATTATCATAAAAATATAAGCCAGTGACTGCATAGTTTGACTTAGGTTGGCTGGGCTTTTCTTCAATGGACAGGGCTTGACCATTGTCTGCAAACTCAACAACGCCAAAGCGCTCAGGGTCAGTGACATGGTAGCCAAACACAGTAGCGCCTGTACGTTGTTCAACTGCTTGCTTAAGCATGCCGGTAAAACCATAGCCGTAAAAGATATTGTCGCCGAGAATGAGGCAGACATTGCTATCAGCAATAAAGTCTTCACCGATAATAAAGGCCTGTGCGAGTCCGTCAGGCGAGGGCTGTTCGGCGTAGCTCAATTCAATTCCAAATTGACTGCCGTCGCCCAACAGTTTTTTAAAGTTAGGTAAATCTTCAGAGGTGGAAATAATTAAAATTTCTTTAATACCAGCCAGCATTAAGACCGACAATGGATAATAAATCATCGGCTTGTCATAAATAGGTAAGAGCTGTTTTGACACACCTAAAGTAATGGGGTGTAAGCGTGAACCTGAGCCACCGGCTAAGATAATACCTTTTGTTGAGTGTGTACTCATTGCTGAACTCCTAAGCGTTCGCGTTGATAGCTGCCATCTTGGACGCGCTGGCACCAAACTTGATTGTCGAGATACCATTGCACAGTTTTACGCAGGCCTGAATCAAAGGTTTCGGCCGGCATCCAACCCAGCTCTTTGGCTATTTTGCTGGCGTCAATGGCATAACGGCGATCATGCCCCGGACGGTCTGCGACATGGGTGAGTAAGCTGCTATAGCTGACTAATGCTGTGCCATCAGCTATTTTAAGATTGCGCTCCAAAGCGGGTGCAAGCTCATCTAAAAGTGTACAAATAGTGCGAACCACATCAATATTTTGCTTCTCGTTATGTCCGCCAATATTGTAGGTTTCGCCAACCTGGCCTTCGCACACCACTGTATAAAGTGCACGAGCGTGGTCTTCAACATAGAGCCAATCACGAATCTGATCGCCTGCGCCATAAATCGGTAGTGGCTTGCCTTCTAAGGCATTGAGAATCACCAGCGGAATGAGTTTTTCTGGAAAGTGATAAGGGCCATAATTGTTTGAACAATTGGTGACTAATATAGGTAGGCCGTAGGTGCGTTGCCAAGCGCGGACCAGGTGATCAGAGCTGGCTTTACTTGCGCTATAGGGAGAGCTTGGAGCGTATGCAGTGTGTTCGGTGAACAGCGGTAGACTGCTGTCGCAGGTATGACCAGCTCCTACAGAGGTTTGCGCAGGCACATCATTGGGATGTGGCAGGTCACCGTAGACTTCATCAGTGCTGATATGGTGAAAGCGAAATGCCTGTTTGCGTTGCTCGTCTAAAGCGTTCCAGTAGGCTCGCGCAGCTTCCAGTAACTGGTAAGTTCCGACAATATTAGTTTGAATAAACTCAGCAGGGCCATCAATGGAGCGGTCAACATGGGATTCAGCAGCTAAATGCATGACTGCGTCGGGCTGATGCTCGGCAAAGACTTGATCGAGTGCCGCACGATCACAAATATCCACCTGAGCAAAGCAGTAGCGCGGGTTATCACTGACGTGGGCCAGTGACTCAAGATTGCCGGCGTAGGTGAGCTTATCGACGTTCACGACCGAGTCTTGTGTGTGCGCCATAATATGGCGAATCACTGCGGAGCCAATAAAACCAGCACCACCGGTTACTAAAAGTTTCATCACCCGTTCCTATACTGTAAAAATAACATATTAGGGTAGCAAAATTAGAGGCGAATAACTCTAATTCTCTTGGTCGGACTCATCTTTCCAAGGCGCTTGTAAGTAGCGGCTGTAATTAAAGGTTTCCAGCCATTCGGGTTTAAATACAACAAAAGCGGTGACCGCCATACCGTTAATAAAGGCTTCTGGAAAAGCGACCAGTAAGATCATGCCGAGAAAATCGCCCGGCTCGGAGGGCAACTCATAAATACCACTGCTCCATAACAGTAATGTGCCGCTCACAATGCACAGAGCGGCGGTCAGTGCTGCGGGAAAAAAACCGGAAAAAAAGATATACATAAATAGGTTTTCAGGTTGTAAACGCTCAATGCCTCGCGCGCAGCAGTGGGCGATAAATACGGGCAGTATAATCAGCAGCATGCCGTTGACGCCCAACACACTAAGTTCTTGCTTGCCCAATGCCAACAAAGCCAGTTGTGCAATAAAACCTGCCAGTATCGCTAAAGGCCAATCCAATAACAGCGTGACAGCAGTCATACCGATAAAATGAAAAGATAAACCGCTGGGGAAATCACGGCGTACTAGCCATAGAATACAGAGCACAAAAACAGTGCCAAATAGTAGATGTTGGCGACGATTGTCACTGAACAACTCCACCCAGGGTGCACGCCAGATCGCGTATAAGAGAATAGGGCTATATAACAGCCAGCTCCAAAAAAGCGTGGTTTCATTTAATAGCATGCTTGCAATCATAAAGTGACCTGTTCCAGTAATGTGCACTTTTACAGTGCTGTAAAACGTCGCACTACTTTAGCAGAAAAGCGCCATTTATCAGGCTGGAGGTGATTTAAAATCCTATATGCAGCGGCTAAATCCGTGATTACCGAGGACGGCACTGTGGACTTGCTGTACTTTGAGGTAAACTGACGCATCCTGATGAATTAACACGACATATCGATGCCTACGACTTTTCATGAAATCCCTGCTGAACGCCCTGTTACGCCACTGTTAGATCGTGTGCTGACGCCAACAGAATTACGTCTGTTGTCCGAAGCAGAACTGGTCACCTTAGCGGATGAGTTGCGTCTATTTCTTTTATGGAGCGTTGGCCAGACCGGCGGGCATTTTGCCGCGGGTTTGGGCGTGGTTGAGCTGACCCTGGCGCTGCATTATGTATTTGATACCCCAGATGACCGTTTAGTGTGGGATGTGGGTCATCAGGCTTATCCGCATAAAATATTGACAGGTCGTCGTGAGCAGATGCTCAGCATTCGTCAGAAAGATGGGCTGTCTGCGTTTCCGCGCCGTTGTGAAAGTGCATATGACACCTTTGGTGTGGGGCATTCAAGTACTTCGATCAGTGCCGCTTTGGGTATGGCGATTGCAGCCAAGCTGCAAGGCAGCAAGCGTAAAAGCGTTGCGGTGATTGGTGATGGCGCAATGACTGCCGGTATGGCATTTGAAGCGCTTAACCATGCCCCTGAGACGGGTGCCAATATGTTAGTGATCCTCAATGACAACGATATGTCGATCTCCAATAATGTCGGTGGCTTGTCCAATCACTTAGCTAAGATTCTGACCAGTCGCACCTATTCCACCATGCGTGAGGGCAGTAAGAAAATTCTCTCACGTTTGCCAGGTGCGTGGGA
>LFRM01176429.1_pt1 | contig 25845 bp, 24 predicted proteins | sample 618341 | NCBI WGS metagenome assembly LFRM01 (sample SAMN03654438, study PRJNA283298) | anaerobic digester metagenome | isolation source: pool of bioreactors CSTR01a, CSTR02a, and CSTR03a thermophilic anaerobic... | place: Denmark: Kgs. Lyngby | collected 2014-05-21 | reverse complement strand
AATGAAGATGATGATTGGCCTGGCCGTTTGGCTGAGTTTTATGAGCTTTACTTGCAGGCAGCAGATGGGGATCTGGAAATATTAAATAAATTTTCATTTTCATTGGGATCTGCAGAAGGATTTTACTGCTTCTATGACGAATTAGTTAATAAAGGAACTGGTCAAGCCAGGTACCTGAAAGGGCAGGTTGTTGGTCTTCTGTCTGTTGGTTTCCAGGTTACCGATCAGAATAGGGTGCCTGCCTATTATGACGAGCAACTGCGGGACATTTTGCTCAAACAACTGTCCCTACAGGCTGCCTGGCAGGTGAAGACACTGGGGCGATTTGGCCTTCCTGTGATCATTTTCATGGATGATCCGGTCATCGATAGCTGTGGGAGGTATGATCGCATCAGTGTCAGCAGAGATGATGTACAGGTTGAGCTTACTGAATTTGCTGCTTTTGTACGCAGGTTTGGTGGGTTAGCTGGTGTACATTCCTGTTCTGACATAGATTGGTCCATTCTTTTAGGCGCAGATATTGATGTGATCAGTTTTGATACCTACCAGTTTGCTGAGAGTTTCCTACTATATTCCGATTTAATTCAGCGGTTTTTGGAACAGGGGGGGGGTATCGCCTGGGGAGTGGTCCCTACCGATAGTAACTCCCTGCAGGAGGAGGAAACTGATACACTTATAGCTCGTGTTGCAAGATTAGTATCACAGCTGGTAGAAAAGGGTGTAGATCGGCAATTGCTGTATACGCAAAGCATTATCACACCTGCCTGTGGGACAGGTACACTGACCGAGGCTGAGGCGGAGCGTATTTACCAGCTGACAAACTCTTTAGCTGCGGAATGGAAAACAATAATAAACCAGTGCAATTGCTGATTTAGATAAATTTTAAGGAGGTGATGAACATAAGCTCGCCGGGGAAGTTCGGAGAAACAATTGTAGATAGAAACGAGACCCGGGAGAGAATGAATGAACAGCAGCGTAAAAAGATGCAACATGAGTTTAAAATATATATGGAGCAATACTTTAAACGCACACTAGGGAAAAGTGTTACGACAACAAAAATAAATATAGTAGAGGATATGCTTATCATTAGAGGTGAAGGTTTTTTAACTGAGCCGGAGAAATTCATCGTTAGGACGCCCCGGGGGAAGGATGCAATCAGAGCTTCCAGAATGCATGTTGTTGAGCAGCATATAGTTGACAATCTGCCTTATTTTGAGAAAAGGTTGGGGGCCAAGGGAATTCATCAGGCTTATGAAGTAGAAGCTGAAAACGATTACTGGATGCATATAATTGTTTTTGATCGTGTTTTAACAGTTTAAAGAGCAGTTGAAGCCAGTGGAAACATATCTTGTTTGATGGGCTTTGTGACAATTATTGAGTGGTGGTTTACGGGGAAACCTGCGGGTGGCTCCAAAGAAAGACCAATGTTTTTATGGTGAGGCTTAGGCCCACTATGAGAATGTTGGTCTTTATTTGTATAAGGATGTTTAATCAATTAATAAGTGGTGGTTTACGGAGAAACCTGCGGGTGGCTCCAAAGAAAGACCGATGTTTTTATAGTGAGGCTGTTGTCCACTATAAGAAATTGGTCTTTATTTGTTTATCTCAAATTAGGGGTTATCCTGGGTAAATCATAATAAAAAAACTAAGGGGGAGTATGTAATGTCTACAATGAAAGCTTTGGTTTATCATGGTCCAGAGAAGATCAGTATCGATGATGTTCCTATGCCGAAGATTATTGAGCCGGATGACGCGATAGTTAAGGTGACCCTCTCAACTATCTGCGGGACTGATATCCACATCTGGCATGGTGGGATGCCTGAGGTAGAGCCACCGAGAATTCTTGGCCATGAATTCTGTGGGGAGGTTGTAGAGGTAGGCCCTGCAGTGAGGAATGTCAAGGTGGGGGACCGGGTTGCTGTTTCCTGTGTTACTCAGTGCGGTGAGTGCTTCTACTGTAGACGGGGGTCTAATTATGCCCACTGCACAACCGGTAGCTGGATCTTCGGCTATATGATCGATGGCTGCCAGGCAGAATATGTCCGGGTGCCTCACGCTAATCTGGGCTGCCACAAAATTCCGGAAGGACTGACAGAAGACGATGTTCTGCTGGTTGGTGACATCCTGTCTACAGGTTATTTCGGTGCTGAAAAGGCCGAAATCGAACCTGGGGACACAGTAGCAGTAATGGGAAGCGGCCCTGTGGGTATGTGCGCCATGATGGCCGCACGGTTGTGGGGCCCTGCAAGAATCATCGCAGTTGATATGAACCAGCAACGGCTCGATTTTGCTGTCAAACAGGGATATGCAGATATGGCCTTGAACTCTGCTGAAGTCGATGTTGTCGAAGCTATCAAGGATCTGACCGATGGCCGCGGTGCCGACAGGACCATTGAGGCTGTAGGTGTCAAGGGAACCTTTGATCTGGCTCTGGAGGCTGTACGGCCTTGTGGAAATGTCTCTATCATCGGTGTATTTGAACAGCCGCAGGAGATTCCTATGAACAAGATGTGGATCAAGAACATTAAGATCAGCATGGGCCTCGTCAATGCCAACCGGATTCCTGAGCTGATTAATCTGATTCGAGCTGGAAGGATCAATGCCAAGCCTCTCTACACCCATCGCAAACCGCTGAACGATCTCCTCGAGGGATATGATGTGTTCGGCAACAAGAAGGACAACGTTATTAAGTGGCTTATCACACCATATGAGAGATAAGAGATTATAATATTAAGCCGGTTTCCACTGGCTTAATACACCTCATAAACCGGGGTTTATTTCAGCCCCGGTTTTTTTATTTTTTTTCTGAGGGAAGAAGGATTTCATCTTTCTATAGAGAAAATACAAAGTGGCGGGAAGTGGAGTGAAGTGGTGCGTTATATATACGAAGTGGGGAGATAAATGTTTATCGGTGAGTATCGACATAATATAGATGCCAAGGGACGTTTGATACTTCCGGCTAAATTCCGGAGTTGTCTGGGGGAGCGCTGTATTGCCACCCGGGGCCTGGATCACTGTCTTTTTGTTTTTCCCCTGGAAGAGTGGCAGGGGATGGAAGAAAAAATGAAAAATCTCCCTCTTACCAAAAAGGAAGCCCGGGCATTTTCCCGTTTCTTCTTTTCAGGTGCCACAGAGTGTGAATTGGATGGACAGGGGAGGATCCTGTTACCCCCATCTTTAAGGGAATATGCACAGATCAGCAAGGAAGTAGCTGTGATCGGAGTGTCATCCCGCATAGAGATCTGGGCAGCGGAGCGCTGGGATGAATATTGTGCCGGAGCAGAGGAAACATATGAAGAATTAGCAGAAAAAATGGATCTAGGCGGTGTTTTTATTGACTGAAGTGGTACATGCTCCGGTAATGCTTAAAGAAGCTGTTGATCTGTTAAATCCTCAGGAAGGTGGTATCTATGTGGACTGCACCCTTGGCGGTGGTGGGCACGCTAAAGAGATATTGAGCCGAGTGGGGGAGACAGGGCATCTGATAGCCTTTGATAAGGACCGGCATGCGATCGAGCGTTCACAAAAGGTTCTCGCCCCTTATCTTGACCGGGTGACTTTTATGCACCGGGATTATCGCTTTTTGGCAGATGTACTTAAGGAATTGCAAATAGATGGGGTTGATGGGATTTTATTTGATCTGGGGGTTTCTTCATATCAGGTTTTGGAGCCGGAACGGGGTTTTAGTTACAACTATGATGCTCCTTTGGATATGAGAATGGATGATAGTTCTGCAACAACCGCGGCGGACCTGGTCAATACACTCTCAGAACAGGAATTAGGAGACATCATTTATCGTTTCGGTGAGGAAAGATGGGCACGCCGTATCGCATCTTTTATAGTTGAGCAGAGAAAGAAAGCTCCAATTAAAACTACTGGCCAGCTCACCGAGATTATTAAGACAGCTATTCCTGCCGCTGCCCGGCGCAAGGGCCCCCATCCTGCCCGACGCACCTTTATGGCATTACGGATCGCTGTTAACGATGAATTGTCAGGGATTGAAAAAGGTCTCAGGGCGGGTATTTCTTTTCTGAAAGCAGGGGGAAGAATTGTGGTGATCTCTTTTCATTCACTGGAAGACCGGATTGTTAAGCGGATCTTCAGGGAATATGCGGCTTCATCTCAAAATAGTTTGCGAATACTCACTAAAAAACCCCTGGTGCCCTCAGAGCAAGAGGTGCTTGTCAACCCTAGATCACGCAGCGCAAAACTGCGGGCAGCTGAAAAGGTGTTCATAGCAGGGTAATATAAAAAAACAGAGGTGAATAAATTGGTATTAGCGGAAAACAGTTATTCACCAGGCACAGCTAGAGCTCGTGTCAGGAATAAAAATCAACCAAGAAAAAGACCGAGAAATAGACCAAGAAATAAAGCGCATAAAAAGACTCTTATCTATTTTCGGGTGATTGTACTGATTTTATGCGGCTTTGGATTGGGGCTTTACTACATCAATATGAATCATCAGGTGACAGCTCTGGGTTACCAGCTTGAAGCCCAAAAAGAGAAGGTAGCTATGCTGCAGAGAGATTACAAACAGTTGGAATTAAAGGCCGCTGAGCTCCAATGCCCTGATCGGGTTGAGGAAGTTGCGGTTAGCAAGCTGGGCATGCATAAGCCTGATAGTATCTTGTTAGCTGCTCTTCCCGCTGAAGATCAAACTGCTACTGCTCAAGAACAGAATAAAGGGGAGCAGGGACAAGATAGTAACAGCTGGTCATTGGCTTTCCTAAAATGGATCAACCGGGCAGAAGCTTCGCCCCGGTGAAGGGGTGTTATGATGAGTACATATAGTGTTGAGGTGCGAAAAAAAATAACATTCATTTTTTTTGCTCTTTTTTTTATTTTTTTCTTACTTGTGCTGCGTCTTGCTTATCTTCAGATCATTAAAGGTACCTGGTACCAACAAAAAGCTCTGGAAAACAGAATCCGTGAAATAGTTGTAGAACCGAAAAGAGGGGATATCTATGACCGCAATGGTAATGAACTTGCGGTCAGTATCAATGCAGATGCCTGCTATGCTGTTCCTGCAGAGGTAAAAAAGTCAGAAGATGTAGAGGGTGTTGCTCAAGAACTGGCTGAGATTCTTGATATGGATCAAGAGAAGGTCTATAAACTGATCACTCAGGAACAGCACTCGGTTTGGCTGAAATTTAAGCTGACAGAGGAAGAGGTAAAAAAACTGCGAGAAAAGAATTTGCCGGGGATTGGGACGATCCCCAAACCCCAGCGTTTTTATCCTAAGGGAAATTTAGCCTCCCATGTTTTGGGCTTTGCCGGTGATTATAACCAGGGGCTGGAAGGTATTGAAGTCGCTTATGAGGAGGAATTGGCAGGTATCAATGGCTACCTGTTGGTTGAATATGACGCGGCAGGACATGAAATTCCCGAATCAACAAAAAAATATATTGAACCGGAACAGGGTCTTAGTGTAGTTCTTACTATAGATCAAACGATCCAGTATATAGCAGAGCGGGAATTAGATAAGATCATGCTAAAACACTCTCCGAAAAGTGCTACAATTATAGTGATGGACCCGAAGACCGGGGAGATTCTCGCTATGGCCAGTAAGCCCGATTTTAACCCCAATGAGTTTCATAAATATGCAGCTGATGTGCGCCGTAATAGTGCTGTGAGTGATAGTTATGAACCTGGATCGACTTTTAAAGTTGTTACTCTGGCAGCAGCCTTGGAAGAGGGTTTGACCAACAAGGAGGAACGGTTTTATGATCCCGGTTTTATTGAAGTTAATGGGCAGAGAATTCGCTGCTGGGTCCATGGTGGACATGGCAGTCAGAGCCTATCTGAGGTTGTGCAGAACTCCTGTAACCCTGGGTTTATTACCTTAGGGATGCGGCTCGGCACAGAAAGGCTTTACAAATATATAAGGGGTTTTGGATTTGGCAGCACTCTGGGTATTGAACTCCCCGGAGAAGCTACTGGTATCGTTGTTCCTGAGGATCAGGTAAAACCCGTTGATCTGGCTACTATTTCCATGGGGCAGACCAATAGTGTTACCCCCTTACAGATGGTCACAGCTCTTTCTGCTATAGTTAATGGGGGTAAGCTAATGAAGCCCTATATAGTAAAGGAATTGCGCAATAAAGATGGAGAGGTAGTAAAAAGCTATCAGCCTCAGGTAATAAGGCAGGTTATTTCCGAAGAAACATCCAAACTCGAAAGGGAATTGTTGGAGAATGTTGTATCACACGGTTCAGGCCGCAATGCTTACATAGAAGGCTATTCTGTGGGGGGAAAAACAGGTACAGCTCAAAAACCCGCGCCAGGTGGGGGGTATTCTGCCAGCGATTATATCGCATCTTTTTTGGGCTTTGCACCTGTGGATGATCCCCGCCTGGTATGTTTAGTTGTGGTTGATTCACCTAAGGGTTATCCCTATTATGGAGGTACAGTGGCAGCTCCTGCCTTCAGAGAAGTGGTAGGGGACAGTCTTCGCTATCTTGGGGTTCCGGTGCGCTATAGTGAAGAGGATAATAAATCTGCTGAGGAAATGGTCACAGTTCCAATGGTGATCAACCTGCCGGTAGATGAAGCGGAAAGGATACTAAGGGATGCCGGGCTGCAGGTTGAGCGTTCAGGATCAGGGGATATTGTTTACGGCCAGGTTCCTGTTGATGGTATCAGGGTAAAGATGGGCAGTAAAGTGCTGCTGCAGCTGCAGAAAACGGAGGAAGTACAGGAGGGGGAACGGATCGTGCCCAATATTAAGGGGAAGAGTATGCGGGATGCAGCTGAACTGTTGGGGATGATAGGCCTGGTTCTGGTTCCTGAAGGGGACCCCTATCCAACGGGAATTGCTGTAGAGCAGTCACCTGCTCCTGGGACGAAAGTTCCTGCTGGTGAGCAGGTCAGAGTCAAATTTAAGCCCCCCTCTGCTGTAGAGGTTGCACCATGATTGAGGTGGGGCAAGATGGGGTATAATGTTAAAATAACCAGTTAGAGGTGGTTCTGTGCGACTAATAGATCTGCTCCAGGGAATTAAGATACTGGAGGGCAGAGGGCTTGAACAAACTGTTGAGGGTGTGCACTACGATTCCCGACAGATAAAAAAAGGCTATATCTTTGTTTGTGTCAAAGGTTACCGCACAGATGGGCATCTTTATATAGATGATGCAGTATCCAGAGGAGCTGTTGGAGTGGTGGTTGAACGGGCTGTTGATGTGCCGGAAGGGATTTCTCTGGTGCGGGTTGAGGATTCCCGACTGGCCCTTGCCCAATTGGCAGCAAATTTTTTTGGCCATCCCAGCAGGTTATTGACTCTAATCGGTGTGACCGGTACCAATGGGAAAACAACTGTTACTCATCTGATTGAAGCTGTGCTGAGAGTTGGGGGGAAATCAACAGGTATCATCGGCACCATCTGGAATAAAATAGGTGATCAAAAACTGACAGGGGTGCACACCACACCTGAATCCCTAGATCTTCAGGCCTTATTGAACAGGATGGTGGCAGCTGATGTTGCTGCTGTTTCTATGGAGGTTTCCTCCCATGCCCTTTATCTGCACCGGGTGGTGGGTTGTGAATTTGATGTAGGGGTTTTTACAAATTTGACACAGGATCATCTTGATTTTCATAAAGATTTAGATGAATATAAAGCAGCGAAGATGCTGCTTTTTCAAGGTCTGGGCAAAGGGAGGACAAAAAACCGCCCCTGTTATGCAGTTGTTAATATTGATGATCCAGTAGGGAAAGAAATCCTAAAAAACACTGAAGTTCCGGTGATCACATATGGTGTGCGGGAAGATGCTGATGTGAAAGCTATAGATCTGCAACTGACTCCAAAAGGCACATCCTTTACTGCGGTTTATAGCAAGGGGAGGATTCCTATTTCCCTTTCCCTGCCGGGAGAATTTAATGTATATAATTGTCTGGCAGCTGTCTGTGTGGGACTTAAAGAAGGGGTGCCTGTAGATCTGATAAGCAGTGCATTAAAGGAAGTGAAGGGTGTTCCCGGCAGGTTTGAATTGGTTGATGAAGGACAGAATTTCACTGTTGTTGTAGATTATGCCCATACCCCTGATGGGCTGGAAAATGTTCTGAAAACAGCCCGCAGCATTAAACAGGGAAGGCTGATCACAGTTTTTGGCTGCGGAGGTGACCGGGATCAGGGCAAGCGCCCTTTGATGGGAAGGCTATCAGGAGAGCTCAGTGATTATACTGTGATCACCTCTGATAATCCCCGTTCAGAGGACCCTGAAAAGATAGTGAGGCAGATCGTGGAGGGGATCAAGGAAAGCAAAGCTGCCTCCTATACGGTGATCACTGATCGTTATGAAGCCATCAGACATGCCCTTCACTGGGCCCGGGAGGGGGATTTTGTGCTGATCGCTGGGAAGGGTCACGAAACATATCAGATTATCGGTGATCAGGTGCTTCCCTTCGATGATCAGCAGGTTGCCAGAGAGATTTTAGTGAAGGAGATCATCTGTTAGCAAATGAAGTCAATGGGGTTGGACTGGGTAATAGAGACGATCCATGATGCTGTTTTGGAAAAGGGGAGTTCCCGGGTAGAGATAACAGGTGTGAGTATTGACAGCAGAAAAGTTAAGCCTGGTGATCTTTTTTTCGCTTTTTCAGGGGAACATGTTGATGGTCATGACTATATAGAAGATGCTTTTCATAGGGGTGCTGCAGCTGCGGTTATATCCCGCCCTGTTTATTGTAAACAGGATAAACCACTGATCAGGGTTTCTGATCCATTACAGGCTCTTCAGAATCTGGCCAAGGGCTACAGGTCTCTCTTTGATATACCTGTAGTGGCTGTAACAGGCAGCACAGGTAAAACCACTACCAAGGATTTAATTGCCGGTGTTCTAGGCAGTAAGATGGCGGTTATTAAAACTGAAGGGAACTACAACAATGAGCTTGGGCTGCCTCTGACTATATTGAACTTAGATGACCGGCATCAGGCTGCGGTTTTGGAGATGGCCATGCGGGGGCGCGGCCAGATAGCTGAATTATGTGAGATCAGCCATCCCCAGCTAGGTGTGATTACCAATATAGGAAAAACCCATTTGGAACTCTTAGGGTCCCAGGGGGCTATTGCAGAGGCTAAGGGAGAGTTGCTCTCCTCTCTGCCTATTGATGGTTGTGCTGTGCTCAATGCTGATGACCCCTGGCAAGTGAAGCTGGCCAGCAGGGTCAAGGGAGAGGTAATATATTATGGAATAGATAGTATGTGCCAGATCAGGGCTACTGATATTAGACTGTGTGGACTGGAAGGGGTGGGTTTTAAACTGCACACCCCCTCAGGAAAAGCAGAGTGTTTTCTTCCCCTGCCAGGGGTGCACAATGTGGCCAATGCCCTTGCTGCGGCAGCTGTAGGCTACAGATTCAGTTTAAATCCTGAGGAGATAGCGGCAGGTTTAGCTTCTGCTTCTTTGACAGGAATGCGGCTGGAGGTAAAATTAGGGATCGGGGAGACAAAGATCATCGATGATTCCTATAATGCCAGCCCTGCATCCACAATAGCTGCCCTAGAACTGCTGGCAGCAGTTGATGGAAACAGAAAAACCGCTGTCTTAGGGGATATGTATGAGCTGGGTGAAGAGACAATATCCGGCCACCGGGAGGTGGGGGAAAAAGCTGCTGTTCTGTCAATTGACTGCCTTTGCACAGTGGGAAAACTGGCCCGGGAAATCGCGGTTGGTGCTGAAGCGGCCGGCTTACCCAGAGAACGGATCCATACTTTTCAGGAAAAGGCTGAAGCAGCGGCCTTTCTTAAGTCCTATTTGGAAAAGGGGGATGTGGTCCTGATCAAGGGATCACGGGGAATGAAGATGGAAGAGATTACAGCATCTCTTGTTAAAGGGGTGTTTACAGGTGAATGATATAACTGCAATCATATTGGCTGTTCTGGTTAGTTTGGTTGTTGTAATGATATTGGGGCCTTTATTGATACCCACACTATACAGAATGAAGTTTGGGCAGGAGGTCAGGGATGACGGGCCCAAGACCCATTTGAAAAAACAGGGCACTGCCACTATGGGTGGGGTTATGATCCTCTTGGGCTTAACAATAGCCGCCTTCCTGTTCACAGATGATATTTTGAAAACCCTGCTGCTGACGGGTATTACTCTGGGTGCTGGGCTTTTAGGGTTTTTGGATGATTACCTTAAAGTTGTGCTCAGAAGACCCCTTGGTCTTAAGGCCAGACATAAAATCCTGGGGCAGCTTCTGTTAGGAATTCTGCTGGCATGGGGTGCAGTCTTGTTGGGTAGAGACACAACAATCATTATACCTTTTACAGGAAAGGAATTTGATATTGGTTTATTATATTATCCATTTGTAGTGCTAGTATTCATTTCTGCCGCAAATGCGGTAAATCTGACCGATGGATTGGACGGGCTGGCCAGCGGGTTAATGGCCATTGCAGGTGGTGTTTATGTATTGATCTCCTGGATGATGGGGAACACAGCAGCGGCGGTTTTTGCCGGTGCCCTTACCGGGGGTTGTCTGGGGTTTTTAAGGCATAATTATCATCCAGCCAAAATATTTATGGGTGATACCGGTTCTCTGGCTCTGGGAGGAGCCTTAGCTGCTCTTGCGGTGCTCACCGGAACAGAGCTGGTTCTGCTTATTTTAGGTGCGGTTTTTGTATTTGAGGTACTATCTGTGATCATCCAGGTGGTATCCTTTCAGCTGACCGGGAAAAGGGTCTTTAAAATGAGCCCATTACACCACCATTTTGAGCTGTGTGGTTGGCCTGAGGTTAAGGTTGTTCATTTATTTTGGCTGATGGGTTTTTGTTTTGCTCTTCTCGGTTTGTGGTCCGTGAAGGGAATGGGGTGAATTTACGGGGTGAGCGGAAGCTGTTCCTGGCATTTTAGCACCTCCGGCTTCCGGTTCCGACTTCTATTTTAGGTGGGAGAGAGCAAATGATCGATCTAGACGGAAAAAAAGTACTTGTTGTAGGATTGGCACGCAGCGGACAGGCTGCTGTCCGTTTTCTGATCAATCAGGGAGCAAAGGTCACAGGGACTGACTATAAAACAGAAGAATTGTTGGGTTATGGGTTGGAACTGTTAAAGGATTTACCGGTTACCTTGATCACCGGTGGTTACCCTGAGGTGAAGACTGGGGACTATGATCTGATTATAGTCAGCCCAGGTGTGCCTGGGAATATCAAACTGATCAAGGATGCAGAGGAATATGGTATTCCAATCTGGAGTGAATTGGAACTGGCTGCGCAGTTCATAGAAGAACCGATGATAGCTGTAACCGGAACCAATGGAAAAACCACTTCAACATCTTTGATCAGCTATATATTTGAAAAGGCAGGAATAAATGCTGTGGTTGCCGGTAACATTGGGATTCCTTTGATCCAGGAGGTAGAACAAAATCTCCATAATAGGGATAAAAAATACTGGATAGTAGAAGTTAGTTCCTTTCAACTGGAACGGATCCAATTATTTAGACCGAGAATCGCTGTTTTTTTGAATCTAAGCCCTGATCATTTGGACAGACATGGAGACCTTGAGACCTATGGGTTGGTTAAAGCTCGTATCTTTGCCAATCAAAAACCCAGTGATTTTGCGGTGATCAACCTGGATGATCACTGGCTGTTAGCTCATAGGGATTATATTCCCAGCCGGATCTGGGGTTTTTCTGCCAGCAGCTTACCAGAGGAAGGGATCGGGGTGTGTGACTCAAGGGTCATTTATAGCTGTCATGGTATCAAGGAAACCCTCTGTTCTATCTCTGAGATCAGGTTGCCTGGCCCCCATAATCTAGAGAATGCTCTGGCAGCCTCTGCCGCATCCCTGCTGGCAGGCATTGACAAAGATATTGTGGCTGAAGCTTTGCGTACCTTTCCTGGTGTTCCCCATCGTCTGGAGGAGGTGCGTTCAGTTAACGGGGTGCGCTATATCAATGATTCAAAGGGAACAAATCCAGAAGCAGTTATCAAAGCCTTGGCTTCCTTCACAGAACCGGTAATTTTGATCGCAGGAGGGCAGCACAAAGGGAGTGACCTGAGGGAACTTGTCCGCAAGATCAAGGAAAATGTCAAAGCCTTGATTCTTCTCGGAGAGGCTGCTCCTCTGTTTCGTCAGGCAGCAGAGGGGGCAGGATATAACAGGATATGGGATGTCAGCTCACTTCCTGCGGCTGTTAAACTGGCGCACAAAATCGCCCAACCAGGTGATATTGTGCTCTTGTCACCTGGTTGTGCCAGTTGGGACATGTTTCGAGATTATGAGGAGCGAGGCGAACTTTTCCGCTCAGAGGTTGAGAAACTGTGAAGGAGGGGGTTAAAATGAAAAAAGCGCGCCAGGCCCCTGATTTTATATTGTTTATTATAGTATTATTGTTATTAACCTTTGGAATTGTGATGGTCTATAGTGCAAGCTATGTTTCTGCACAGGTGACCTATGCTGATGGCGCTCATTTTTTTAAACGCCAGCTGGTCTGGGCATTGCTGGGTATCCTCGCTATGATCGTGGTGATGAAGATCGATTACAGGCTCTACTATAAGTGGGGATACTATCTGTTCGGCTTGGCTGTTCTTCTTTTAATTTTGCTGTTTGTTCCTGGGGTGGGGATCACCATTAAAGATGCCACCCGTTGGATCGGCTTTGGATCCCTAACTTTTCAGCCTTCAGAGATAGCGAAACTCGGCATGGTAATTTTCTTAGCGAAATATTTAGTAGATAATCAGAACCAGATCAAGTATTTTTTTAAAGGGTTTGTTCCACCCCTTTTAGTGGTTGGATTTATTTGTCTGCTGATTATCAAGCAACCGGATTTGGGGACAGCGGTAACTATTGCGGCAACAGCCTTTGTTTTGCTGCTGGTAGGTGGGGCACGGTTCACTCACCTGGGTTTTTTAGCGGTTTTGGGCAGCGGGTTGGTGGTTATGGCCATCAAAATGGCATCTTATCGCATGAAGCGTATCACCGCTTTCCTCGATCCCTGGTCTGATCCTTTGGGAGATGGGTTTCAAACTATTCAATCCCTTTTAGCGGTCGGTTCAGGGAGGATCTTTGGCACAGGCCTTGGTCATGGAAGGCAGAAATTCCTCTATCTGCCGGAACAGCAGACCGATTTTATTTTTGCGGTTTTAGCTGAAGAGATGGGATTCCTGGGTGCATCTTTTGTTGTTCTGCTCTTTCTGGCTTTTGCCTGGAGAGGATTGAGGATAGCCATCAAGGCTCCAGACTTTTTTGGAGCTTTGCTGGCGACAGGTATAACTGCCATGGTTGTGGTACAGGCAGCGATCAATATCGGTGTTGTAACAGGAAGTCTTCCTGTTACGGGAATCACCCTTCCTTTTATCAGTTACGGTGGTTCATCATTGACTTTGAATCTATTGGGGATCGGAATACTTTTAAACATTTCACGATATGTAAGAGATTAGGAGAATATAAAATGCGTGTAATGCTCACTGGTGGGGGTACTGGTGGACACCTCTATCCGGCATTAGCTGTAGCGGGCTTGTTGCGAAAAATGGATCCAGATGGAGAAATTCTTTTTGTGGGAACAGGAAAAGGGTTAGAAAGCAGAGTTGTTCCCAAAGAGGGTTACTCTTTTTGTCAGATAGCGGCAGGAAAATGGCCGCGCAAAATATCGGTCGATGGGATTAAATCCTTATTTTTGTTGGGTAAGGGTTTTATACAGGGTATCAGGCTCATCAAACAGTTTAAGCCGGATGCTGTGTTGGCAACCGGTGGTTATGTATCTGTGCCTTTGGGTGTTGCTGCAGCTGTATTAGGTGTGCCTCTCTTGCTGCATGAACAGAACTCAGTTCCCGGTATGGCCAATAAACTGCTGTCACGCTGGGCTGAGGTATTGTTTACCACCTTTCCTTTGGACAAGGGATCTTTTTCATCCAGGGCGAAAATAATTCATGTGGGGCTTCCAGTACGCCCCGAAATTTTGAATGTGAGACGAGAGGACGGAATTAACTTTTTCGGTTTTGAAGCTGATCGATTGACAGTTCTAGTTACAGGGGGGAGCAGGGGGGCACGGTGCCTCAACCAGGTCCTTTTAGAGGTATACGAGGAGATCCATAATGATGGCTCTTTTCCGCCTCTGCAGATCATCCATCTTACCGGTAGAACAGAGTATCAGCAGGTGTGCCATCATATGGCAAAGAAGGGATTAACAACCGAAAAGTTTGGTAAAATAGTTATAAAGCCCTATTTGGAAGAGATGGAATATGCTTTAGCAGCTGCAGATCTCGTAATCAGCCGTGCCGGTGCAGCTACACTTGCAGAGCTTACGGCGCGAGGGATTCCGGCGGTATTGATACCTTATCCCTATGCTACCGATAATCACCAGTATCATAATGCTCGTTTTTTGAAGGATAGAGGGGCGGCGGTATTAATTCCTGAAGGTGAATTAACAGCTAACCGATTGTTCGGGGAGTTAAGGGAGTTGATTGGGAATGTCCAGCTTCGTGAAAAGATGGCTGAACAATCCCGCAAAATCGGGCGCCCCCAGGCAGGGGAGTATATTGCCGAATATCTGCTTGGTGTTGGCAAAAAGTCACACTGCACCTCCCCGGTGGGAAAGACATAAACTGTTGTTGTGGCAAATGATGAAAAACAGGATGCAGTGCTCAAGGGAGGAGATTATTTAGTGGCTGGCAAGTGGTATCATTTTATTGGAATCGGCGGTGTGGGTATGAGCGGCCTTGCTCAGGTTCTGCTTCAAATGGGGATGCGGGTTAGTGGTTCTGATATGGCCTCATCACCTGTTACAGAAAACCTGAAAAAGATGGGTGCTCAGATCTACATTGGACATAGTCAGGATAACATTAAAGAAGATATAGATGTTGTAGTTGTTTCTTCTGCCATACACCCTGAGAATATCGAATTAAGCACCGCACGCCAGCGAGGCTTGAAGGTGCTTAGGCGGGGGGAACTGCTGGCACAATTAATGGATTCCTATCAGGGAATAGCGATTACAGGGTCACATGGGAAAACAACAACTAGTGCCATGATCTCTGTGCTGTTGGCGGAGAACGGCTATGACCCCACCTGTCTGGTAGGCGGTCATGTAGCTGCTTTAGGAGGCAATGCCCGCTTAGGCAAAGGAGCATACCTTGTTGCTGAATCAGATGAAAGCGATGGGTCCTTTCTCAAGCAGAAGCCGAATATCGCAGTTATTACCAATATTGATGATGATCACCTGGATTATTATAGTGATTTGACCGGTATTCTCAAGGCTTTTCAGGATTATTTAAGTTGCATCAAGCCGGGTGGTCTCGCTGTTCTCTGCTATGATAATCCTAATGTGCGCCGTTTAGATATCAGTCAGGTCAATGCTGTAACTTATGGTTTGGAAGGAAACCCTGATTACCAGGTAAAAGAGATCAAGCAGAAGGGCTTTACTACTGAAGGGAAGGTCTACCACCGGGGGAATCTGCTGGGTACTTTAAGACTTTCTCTGCCTGGGTTTCATAATATGCAGAATGCCCTAGCAGCAGTTGCTGTTGGTATGCATTTGGGTATGGATTTTTCCAGAATAGCAGTTGCCCTTTCCCACTTCAAGGGTGTCCAACGCCGTTTTCAACTGGTGGATCAATTTGATGGGATAAAAATTATCGATGATTATGCCCACCACCCCACAGAAATAAAAGCCCTGATGAAAGCTGCATTGGGTGTTAAGAAAAATAGATTGATCACAGTTTTTCAGCCCCATCGCTACAGCAGAACCAAGCTTTTAAAAGAGGAGTTTGGTAAGGCTTTTGCAGGAAGTGATCTGATTATAGTAACAGATATCTATTCAGCAGGTGAGATGCCTTTAGATGGTGTTAGTGCTCAAGGCATTGTTCAGGAACTGCGCAGGAATGGTGAGAATGTGGTTTATATTGCCTCACTTGAAGATGTGGTGGAGTACCTTGTTAGAGAAGTGCATTCCGGAGATACTGTGCTGACCGTAGGTGCAGGGAATGTCTGGACTGTAGGAAAGAACATCGCACAGAATATTAAACAGCATTATCGGCATAATTAAGGAGTTTCACTTGTATGAATTGGCAGGAATTGGCTAACCAACTCAGGCAAAAAATAGAGGGCCAGGTGCTGGTCAATACTCCTATGAAGCATCATACAACATGGAGAGTAGGTGGACCCGCAGATCTGTTAGTAATCCCTCAGACAGTAAAGGATGTTCACGAGACACTGCTTTTTACAAAACAACATCAATTGCCTGTGATGGCTATTGGTAATGGCTCTAATCTTCTGGTGCTCGATGGCGGTATCAGGGGTGTGGTTTTGAAACTCGGCGGTGGTCTTAAATCACGGTATCTGGATGGTAATGTCCTGGTTGCAGAAGGTGGGGCGATGCTGCCTTCTCTGGCGAGGATGGCCTTCAATGGCTCACTGAGCGGTCTAGAGTTCGCTGTGGGGATTCCGGCTACTCTAGGAGGAGCTATTGTCATGAATGCAGGGGCTTTCGGCCAGGATATCGGATCTGTGATCAGCCAAGTGGAGGTTATCGATTTTGAGGGGAAACAGCAGGTATTGTCTAGGGATGAACTGAGTTTCAGCTACCGGAAATCCTCTTTTCAGGGAAAAAACATTATCATTTTGAGAGCCACCCTTCAATTGAAACCGGGCAACAAAGAGGATATTGCTGCCAGCATGGAAGCTAAACTCTCCTTTCGCAATAGTATGCAACCCTTGGAATACCCTACTGCCGGTAGTGTTTTTCGCAACCCTGTAGGTGATTATGCGGGAAGGTTGATCGAGGCAGCAGGGCTCAAGGGGCACAGCATAGGGGATGCTGTGATATCAACGAAGCACGCCAATTTCATTATTAATCGCGGTAATGCCACAGGACGCGAAATTCTGACCCTCATCAGGACTATCCAGGAGCGGGTTTTCGAAAAGGAGGGGGTAATGCTGGTCCCTGAGGTCCTGATCGTGGGTGAAGAAAGGTGAGTTGGTGTGGAGAGGTTGATTGTAACTGGAGGGACACCACTGAGAGGCTCGATAGCAGTCAGTGGGGCAAAAAACGCGATTTTACCGATTATGGCAGCATCACTCCTTACTGAAAGCCGTGTGGTGCTTGAGGGAGTACCTTTTTTAAATGATGTGCAAACCATGAAGGAAACACTTGAGTCTTTGGGTGCTGAGGTCAAATGGACCGGTGATACCATTGAGGTGAATACATCTGCTTTGCATTCCCATGAAGTACCCCCTTCTTTAGCCAGGCGTATGCGGGCTTCCAATTTGGTGATGGGGCCACTGCTTGGCCGGTTTGGTACTTTTAAGGCCTCCTACCCCGGTGGATGCACTATTGGGTCACGTCCCATGGACTTGCATTTAAAGGGTTTTATGGCTCTGGGAGCGAAAATTGATGAGGATCATGGCTATATTAAGGCTGAGGCTACCAAACTCAAGGGAACGGAAATACACCTTGATTTTCCCAGTGTAGGAGCCACAGAAAATATAATGATGGCTGCTGCTCTGGCTGAAGGGACTACCATTATTAGAAACGCTGCTCGTGAGCCGGAAATCGTTGATTTGCAGAACTATTTGAATAAACTGGGTGCCCGTATCAAGGGGGCAGGAATGGATAGCATCCGCATTGACGGCGTAAAGAGGCTGAATAGGGAGATTAGCTATCGGGTTATCCCTGACCGGATTGAAACAGGAACCTTTATGGTTGCGGCAGCTATCACCAGGGGAGAAGTGGTTATTGAAAATGTTATCCCTGAGCATGTAGAAGCTGTAACAGCCAAGCTCAGGGAGGCAGGTGTTCAAGTTCGAGAGGTAGATGACCGGATTATTGTTAAAGGCTCTCCTGTGTGGAAAGGGTTGGATATAAGAACTATGCCTTTTCCAGGCTTCCCTACAGATATGCAGCCTCAGATGATGGTTTTTCTCACTTTGGCTCAAGGAACAAGTGTTATCACCGAAAATATATTTGAAAACCGCTACAGGCATGTTGGAGAATTAAGGCGAATGGGGGGGCAAATTCAATTAGAGGGAAGAAGTGCCATTATCAAAGGTGTGCCACGGTTGACAGGAGCTGTTGTGGAGGCAACGGACCTTAGGGCAGGGGCGGCACTGGTTTTGGGAGGGCTTGCTGCGGAAAATTCAACTGTAATAGAAGGGGTACATCACCTTGATCGGGGCTACGGAAATTTTGAAGAGAGGCTGCGGATGCTGGGAGCTCAAATTTATCGTGAAACTTGATAAAGTCTACTATTTTTTTGGAATTAGGGAGGACAAGCATGTCTTCTAGCAGAAGCCGAAAAAAGCGCAGGGCAAAAAAGGACCTGCGAAAAATAATTAAAGCACTGAGGAATCTGCTGCTCATAACTTCAGGTGTTTTGGCTCTTTACTACTTTACCCAATCTCCTTTTTTTGCCTTGCAAGAAATTGAGGTTAAAGGTAACAAACAGCTCCCTCAAGATGAGATCGTACAAAAGAGCGGTTTAAGCTTAGGAATAAACTACTTTGACATTGACACCGGTCTGGTTGCAAAGCGTTTATCCTCTATACCTGTGATCGCATCTGTGGAAGTGAACAAAAACCTCCCCAATCGGATGGAGATTGTGGTTAAGGAGCGGGAACCGCTGGCACTTTACTGCAGCCAGGAAGGTTTTGCTGTGATCGATGGTCAAGGATACTGCATTGAAAAAAATGTTGTGTTCAACGATTATGACCTACCAATTATCACTGGCTTGTCCCCTGATATACTGCAGCCGGGGGAGAAGGTCAGTAATAAAGAATGTCTGCAGTCGGTTCTTGCAGTTTTAGGTGAGGATGTGCAGCAGCTGATTTCTGAGATCGATCTTGCCCAGGAGAACAATCTTATTGCCTATACTAGACAAGGAATTCCTGTGTTTTTGGGTGCCCCGGATCAACTGTCAGAGAAGATAGAGATGGCGGTTTCTTATCTTGGTCTGCTGGGTACGGTTGAAGGGATCGAATATTTGGATATCAGAAGCTTGAATGCTCCTGCAGTGAAATGTGAAGGAAAAAACTTAGAAAAAATAGAAAATTCGATCTCTACAGCAGAAAATTAGAGGAAAAAATCGATTTACGTTGAAAAGGTTTTATGTGTGTGATATCTGGGTGGAGGTGCGGTAGTTTGACCCGGGAAAACCTAATTGTCAGCCTTGATCTGGGCAGTTCAAAGGTTTCTGTTATCGCTGGGGAGGTTGGCCAGGAAGGCCAAGTTCATGTGGTTGGTTTTGGGGCCGTTGTTTCGACTGGAATCCGTAAGGGTAATATCATTGATATAGAAAACACGGTACGTGCCATAGAAGCTGCTGTGGAACAAGCTGAACAGATGAGCGGGCGCCAGATCGAGGGTGGATATGTGGGGATTACAGGTCTTTTAGTTTCTTCACTGAATAATCGCGGTGTTGTTGCAGTCGCAGGTCCTGAGCAGGAAATTACACAAGAGGATGTGAATAGGGTTCTGCAAGCAGCACGCGTCATTGCCTTACCTCCTGACCGTAAGATCATCCACGTTATACCCCGCCAGTATTTTGTGGATGGAAATTCTAATATAGTTGACCCGGTGGGGATGGTTGGGTCAAGATTAGAAGTAGAAACACATATTGTGACCATCAACAATGCCACTCTCCAAAATGTTATTAAATGCTGTGAGCGAGCAGGATTTCATCCCTGGGAGATAGTATTCAACGGTTATGCATCAGGAGAGGCAGTGCTTTTCCCGGCAGAAAAGGAGCTAGGAGCTGTGGTGGTAGATATTGGTGGGGGTACAACAGATATTGCTCTTTTTGACCAGGGAACCTTATGGTATACGGCAGTTCTCCCGGTGGGTGGGGATTACATCACCAGTGATCTGGCGGTGGGTCTACGCACTCCACTGACTCAGGCAGAGATTATCAAAAAGGAGCATGGAGGGACACTCCCTTCACTAACATCTGATAGTGAATTTGTGGATGTCCCCAGTGTAGGGGGGAGGGAGACCTTTAGGGTATCTAAAAAAGTTGTTGCTAGCATCATTGAACCACGTGTGCAGGAAATTCTCACTCTCGTAAAGAATAAGTTGGATGATTCCGGTTATCAAGGTTTGCTTCCGGGGGGAATTGTTCTGACCGGAGGAACCGCTTTAACCAATGGAATTGCCGAACTGGCAGGGGATCTATTAGAAAAACCTGTCAGGGTCGGATATCCAGAAGGTATAGTTGGATTGGCTGATGTTGTACATAGCCCTGAGTATGCTACAGGTGTAGGGCTGTTGATGTACGGAGTCAGACGTCACCAGGCAATGGAAGAAAATGAAGACAGTTTTTTTGCGAAAAGTATTTTTAGCAGGATTAAAAAATGGTTTCTAGATCTTTTTTAAGAAGTGAGGGATCGACAGGGAGATGTTGGAATTGGAGGTTGACACAAATCAGTTTGCTGATATTAAGGTAGTCGGTGTGGGTGGTGGTGGTGGGAATGCAGTTAATAGAATGATCCAGGCAGACCTGAAGGGCGTGCATTTTATTGCTGTCAATACAGATGCCCAGGCTCTGAATTTGTCTTTGGCAGAGCATAAGATGCAGATTGGGTCAAAACTGACAAAAGGCCTGGGTGCAGGTGCAGACCCGGAGATAGGGAAAAAGGCGGCTGAGGAGAGCCGTGATGAATTAATGCAGGCCCTACAGGGTGCTGATATGGTATTTGTAACAGCAGGTATGGGCGGAGGAACAGGAACCGGTGGAGCACCGATAGTTGCTGAAGTTGCAAAGGAAGTTGGTGCTCTGACCGTTGGGGTGGTGACTAGGCCATTTACCTTTGAAGGCAAAAAGCGAGCTAACCAGGCAGAGCAGGGGATTCAGGAGTTAAAAAGCAAGGTGGATACCCTGATTACCATCCCCAATGACCGGTTGCTGCAGGTGGTGGATAAGTCTACCTCGATCAATGAAGCCTTCCGCATTGCAGATGATGTGCTGCGGCAGGGAGTTCAGGGTATTTCGGATCTAATTGCTGTCCCGGGTTTGATCAATTTAGATTTTGCTGACGTGAAAACAATAATGGCAAATACAGGTACAGCCTTGATGGGGATCGGCAGCGGTAAGGGGGATAATCGGGCAGCAGAAGCAGCAAAAATAGCCATTTCCAGCCCGCTTTTGGAAACCTCTATTGAGGGTGCCAAAGGTGTACTGCTTAATATCACCGGTGGACCTGATTTAGGCCTTTTTGAGGTAAACGAGGCAGCTGAGATCATTTCCCAGGCAGCAGATCCAGAAGCCAATATCATCTTCGGTGCGGTCATCGATGAAAAGCTTGAAGATGAAGTGAGGGTAACAGTTATTGCCACCGGATTTGATGCGGTAAGTCAGGAGGAAAAAGAAGGCGCTGTTGTTGATCTGCGCTCATTTACCACTGATGATTTGGATATTCCTGCATTCCTGCGCAAACGTTAAACAACGGCAATATATTCTTATCTGAGCTATGACTTGATGATTTAATACAGCTAGTGTTCCTACTCGTTTATTGGTCAATGCCGAATGAGTTTTTCTTCGGCATTTTTCTATTGGCCCCTTCTATAGGGTCTTTTTTTTATATCTGACAATGCCTCATATATTTACAGCTTATAAACTCATATTACCTCGATATAAGGTTGATAGCTGTTTTAATGGGCGACTGAGGTTAATTAGTGTCTAAAACCGGCTAAAGTTTTTGGTGAATCCCCCGATATATTCAAACAGCAAATTATCATATTCTGACAGATATCGTTTTTCCTATTTTATATAATGACCATTGGTATTGTAGCAAATTTCAATGAATATACATTAAATAATAAGTTTTGAAAATTATGATACCCGGGGTGACGGTATGCCCGGAAATACTGCTGTCTATGTGGATATGCTGTTCCTAATCAATTTTGTAATGGACTTTGTGGTTCTCTGGGCAGCAGCCCGGTTAGCTCAAATCCGAACATCTTATTGGAGGTTGGGACTTGCAGCAACTTTAGGTTCTTTGTACAGTGTGCTTGTTCTGCTGCCTGCTTTTCAGATGATGTCCAGGATGGAAATCAAGTTTATCGTTTCCCTGGGGATGGTTGTAATAGCTTATTGCCCTTTACCATGGAAAAAGTTTGGGCAGGCTGTTCTCTATTTTTATTTGGTTGCCTTCACAATGGGTGGAGCAGTGCTGGGGTTTATGTATTTTTCTAGCAGCAGTTCATTGATAGCAAACCTTCCTCTTCACTATTTGTGGCTTGCTGTGGCATTGGTAACAGCTGCTGTACTGGGAAAATACGGGATAGCTTATATCAAAAAGAATTTATTACAAGATTTATTGAAGGTACCTGTAGAGATCTGTATTCAAGGGAAGAGCTTTAAGGTGACTGGCTTGGTCGATACCGGAAACCAGCTTGTTGATCCTCTGACTAAAAAGCCGGTTGTTATTGTGGAATATGCTGTCTTAAAGCCATATCTGCCATTGGAATTGCAGAATATAATCGATGCTGATGGAGAAGTTGATCTGGCCAGATTGACTGAGCTAGTTCCCAGTGAGGGAAAAACTCTATCATTGAGGTTGATACCATTTACGACCATAGGTAAACGCCATGGTATGCTGGTTGGCTTCCGGCCTGATAAGATAACAGTTTTTACAGGGGATCAACAGTTTTGTAAAACCGATGTGGTTATTGGTATTTACAACAGGCGTCTTTCGCCCCAGGGGTCTTATCGAGCCTTGCTTCATCCTGATCTGATTCAGGCAGCCGCAAATTGAGTTTAATATAAAGGGGGATTGCGCTGATGAGAGAGAGAGTTTCATTATTGTGGCAGGTTCGGTTGTGGTTGATACGCTTTTTACAAAGATTTAGATATCAGTCCCATATCTATTATTTGGGAAATCATGAGGCACTGCCGCCTCCTCTGACCAGTGAAGAGGAAATGGCTTTATTGAGCAAGCTGGAAACAGGGGATATCACTGTAAGGAATGCTCTTATTGAAAGGAATCTGCGGTTGGTGGTTTATATTGCCCGGAAATTCGACAACACCGGTGTGGGTATTGAGGACCTGGTCTCTATTGGGACTATTGGACTGATCAAGGCTGTAAATACCTTTAAACCCCAGCGCAAAATCAAACTGGCTACCTATGCCTCCCGCTGTATCGAAAATGAAATTCTAATGCATCTGCGCAGGAGCAATAAAAACAGGGCTGAGGTGTCCTTTGATGAGCCCTTGAATACTGACTGGGATGGTAATGAACTGCTCCTGTCAGATGTGCTGGGAACAGATAGTGATGTTATTTACCGGCATTTAGAAGAAGAGGTTGATCGCAAACTGCTGCATACCGCTGTCAACAGACTATCTCCCAGGGAACGGAAGATAATGGAACTCAGATTCGGCCTGTCTGGTGCCAAAGAAAAAACCCAAAAAGAGGTGGCTGATCTGCTGGGAATATCACAGTCTTATATTTCCCGCTTGGAAAAGCGTATAATAAAGAGGTTGCGTAAAGAAATTTGCTGTCTGGAATAACTTTTGCCGGTTATCCCCCTTAACAATTGAAAATTTAAAAGCTGTTCTGGGAATCCATAGGGTTCCCATTTTCTTTTTTTCAAGGCTGGTTCTGTGCCTGATCGTATAATTTGAGACATCCCCGGTAATAATGAAAAACGACCAAAGAATCGCTGGGGAGGAAGCAGGCGGAATGGTAAACAAGGTTGAGATATGCGGAGTAAACACAGCTAAACTACCGGTGCTTACCAGTGAGGAAATGAATGAGCTATTTTTGAGTGTCAAAGCCGGTGATAAAACAGCTAGGGAAAAACTGATCAAAGGGAACCTGCGCCTGGTACTCAGTGTGATTCAGCGGTTTACCAATCGGGGGGAATATGTAGATGATCTATTCCAGGTTGGATGTATCGGTCTGATCAAAGCCATCGATAATTTTGATCTGGGGCAGAATGTGAAGTTCTCTACCTATGCAGTACCGATGATCATCGGAGAAATTCGACGTTATCTGCGGGATAACAACCCCATCAGGGTCAGCAGATCCCTAAGGGATATAGCCTATAAGGCCATACAGGTGAGGGAAACATTGATCAACAAACACTCCCGGGAACCTAACATAAATGAGATCGCTGAGGAACTAAATTTACCCAGAGAGGAAGTTATTTTTGCCATGGATGCTATTCAAGAACCAGTCAGCCTTTTTGAGCCTATTTATCATGATGCGGGTGATCCCATTTATGTGATGGACCAGATCGGTGATGAAAAAAACAATGATCTCAACTGGCTGGAATCAATATCGATCAGGGAGGCTATGAGTAAATTGAATAACCGTGAGAAAAGGATCCTTACTATGCGTTTTTTTGAAGGAAAGACCCAGATGGAGGTAGCCGAAGAGATCGGTATTTCTCAAGCCCAGGTGTCTCGGTTGGAGAAAGCTGCATTGAACCATATGCGAAAATACATTTAGGGGTGACAAATAATGGCCCAGCATAAAATTGGTATTATACTGCTGCTTTGTTCTCTGCTAACCCTTGTTTTTTTCGGTACAGCTGTACAGACGAAAACTGCTTATACCCCGGATAACCTGATAAGGCTCCATGTTGTCGCCAACAGTGATCATCAGCAGGACCAGGCAATAAAATACAAGGTGCGGGACCGTATTGTCGAAATATTGTAAGAGCAGTTGACAGGGGTGCAAAACTATCAGGAAGCACGAGAGGTAATTATGAATAACCGCACACAGCTGATTGCTGCTGCTGAGGATGTTGTAGCTGCTGCTGGATTAAGCTATCCGGTAAGCTTAGAATACGGCAGGTTTGATTTTCCCTCCAGGACTTATGGCAAAGTGTTAGTGCCTGAGGGTGAATATGAGGCTGTGAAAGTGGTGCTGGGGAAGGGCAAGGTTGCCAACTGGTGGTGTGTTCTTTTCCCGCCCCTCTGTTTTGTTGACATTTCGGGTAATGTTATGGAAATGAAAAATGAAGAAAACACAACAATGGAGGTAATGGCACAGCAAGGGGAAAATATGGTAGTGATCGCCGATGAAAATAGGATTGATTTTAATTTTAAGGTTTTAGAGTGGCTGAACCGGGATAAGGGTTACCTGGCAAAGTTGAAGGGTTTAAGATAACATAGGGGCACAAAATGCTCATCTCTCTCATATATTTATTTTGAGGGAGGTGGCAGCAGTGATCAAAATATCTGAACTGCGGCTTCATGATGTTATTAATGTTATAGATGGCAGGCGCTTGGGGATGATCAAGGATATCGATATCGATGTTGAATCCGGCCGGGTCAGATCTATTATTTTGCCTGGGAATAACCGGGTGTTTAATTTTTTTGCGAAAAGTGAGGAGGTGATCATCCCCTGGGAAAAGATTGTGAAAATAGGTGTAGATGTGATCTTGGTTGAATATTCTGCCACAAATCAGCTGCTACAGAAGTAATCAAAGTGATGGTGATATAATTCATTCTTTGGCGAAATCGCTCTCTGTTGTAAGATATAAGGGGAGGAAGTGCATAAGACTTCGGTCCCAAATGAAAAATGGGACTTTTTTTGTGGTCAAGGCAGCAGGATTGTTACACTATATGTAGTATAATTAAATAAACACTGCCCTATATATTGTTTTTATTGCTATTTAGAAGGATGGATGATGGCTGATGCGCTGCCCTTTTTGTAAAAAAAGTGAGTCAAGGGTTTTGGAGTCTAGATCTCTAGAAAACGGTTTTACTATCAGGCGCAGGAGGGAATGCACCAGCTGCAGCAGGCGTTTTACTACCTATGAACGGGTGGATGATGTGCCTTTGTGGGTGATCAAAAAAGATGGCAGGAGGGAACTTTTTAACAGGGACAAGCTCTTGACCGGTATCATGAAGGCATGTGAAAAAAGGCCAACAGCGCTGGAAACCTTATCAGAAATAGTTGATGAGATAGAGAGAGA
>LFRM01409491.1_pt2 | contig 25879 bp, 27 predicted proteins | sample 618341 | NCBI WGS metagenome assembly LFRM01 (sample SAMN03654438, study PRJNA283298) | anaerobic digester metagenome | isolation source: pool of bioreactors CSTR01a, CSTR02a, and CSTR03a thermophilic anaerobic... | place: Denmark: Kgs. Lyngby | collected 2014-05-21 | reverse complement strand
GTAATAGGTATGGGTGCAACCGGGATTACCTTGGTAAAAACCCGTAAACAAAGAAGCAAATAGAAATACTTCTGAAAGAGGCGAATAAATAAAATTCGCCTCTTTTTATTGTCGAAAAATAAATTTATTAGGAAAAAGAATCAAGACTTTCAAACTCTTTATACTTTAGAACAGTGTAAATTATCTGAAAGTATATTTGACATTAGCCTAATTTATATGGTAAATTTAATCGGTTAGATGGAAAGGAGATGTGAAATGGATAGGGTAGACGACAGGTTGAATAAGGCTTGCAGGAAATTCAGTCCTAACATAGATATCTCATTGGCTGAAGGAGCGGGTATCGACCCGGCTTCTAATTACACCATTCTTCCCGGTTTTTGTGACGTGCATGTGCACTTCAGGGAACCGGGTTTTTCTTATAAAGAAACCATAGAGACAGGTACAGCGGCAGCGGCACATGGTGGATTTACAGACGTATGTACAATGCCTAATCTCAATCCGGTATCAGACTCAATAGAGACCATACAAATACAGCAAAATATCATAGATAAAGATGCACGCATATCCGTATATCCCTATGCAGCAATTACCGTGGGACAGCTTGGCAAAGAGCTTGCCGACCTTGATGCGCTTGCAGATAAATGCATCGCCTTTTCTGATGATGGGCATGGCGTTCAGTCTGATGAGATGATGAGAGAGGCAATGCTCCAGACAAAGTCTCTTGATAAGATTATCGTTGCTCACTGCGAGGATAACAGTCTGCTCAAAGGTGGATATATTCATGAGGGCAGATATGCGGCAGAGAATGGGCATAAAGGTATATGCTCTGAATCAGAGTGGAGACAGGTTGCAAGAGATCTTAAGCTGGCTGCAGAGACAAAATGTGCGTATCATGTTTGTCATATATCAACCAAAGAAACCGTAGATATTATCAGAAAAGCCAAGGCGGCTGGAGTGGATGTGACATGTGAGACAGCTATGCATTATCTGCTCCTTGATGACAGCATGCTCGAGGAGGATGGAAGATGGAAGATGAATCCACCACTTAGAGACACACAAGATAGAGAAGCGTTGGTAGAAGGAATAATTGACGGAACCATAGATTGCATTGCAAGCGACCATGCACCCCATTCGGCAGAAGAGAAATCCAAAGGCCTTGAAAAATCAGCCTTTGGTGTAGTCGGAATAGAGATCGCTTTTCCTCTTGCATACACATATCTTGTGAAGACGAAAATAATATCTATGGAGAAACTTCTTGATCTTATGGTATATAATCCAAGAAAGAGGTTCAATATACCGCTTGGCAACGATTATTCTGTGTGGAACCTTGACGATGAGTGGACGATAGAGCCAGGAGATTTCCTATCGAAAGGGAGGGCAACCCCATTCGAAGGCTGGGATGTGTACGGGAAGAATTATTTGACAGTATGTGACGGTCAAGAAGCATATAATATAAGAAAACATAGCACACAAGCTTGTAATATATAGACGGATAAGGAGCAGACATGGCAAAGAGAGAAGACATTAAGAAAGTCCTTATTATCGGCTCGGGACCGATTGTTATCGGACAGGCTGCAGAGTTTGATTATGCAGGCACACAGGCATGCCTTGCACTCAAGGAGGAAGGCTATAAGGTTATCCTCTGCAACTCAAATCCTGCAACTATCATGACTGATACAACGATTGCGGACAAGGTATATATGGAACCCTTGACCTTGGAGTATATCGCCAAAATTTTGAGATATGAAAGACCGGACGCAATTTTACCGGGAATTGGCGGACAAACAGGACTTAACTTGGCTATGCAGCTCGAGAAGAAAGGAGTTCTTCAGGAATGCCGAGTAGAGCTTCTTGGTACTTCGAGTGAGTCCATAGAAAGAGCCGAGGATAGAGAACTCTTCAAGGAGATGTGCGAGTCGATAGGAGAGCCTGTTATACCAAGTGTAATTACATACAATATTAAAGAAGCGATTAAGGCGGCTCACGATATAGGCTACCCTGTTGTTTTGAGACCGGCGTTTACACTTGGAGGAACGGGAGGAGGCTTTGCCTACAACGATAAAGAACTGGAAGATATAGCAATTAACGCATTAAATCTATCTCCTGTTCATCAAGTCCTCGTAGAGAAGTCCGTTAAGGGATATAAAGAAATCGAATTCGAGGTTATGAGGGATAGTGCTGACAATGCTATTACGATATGCGGAATGGAGAATGTCGACCCTGTAGGAGTACACACAGGAGATTCCATCGTGGTTGCACCGATACTTTCTCTTAGTGATCACGATTATAAAATGCTTAACGATTCTGCTATCAAGATTATAAGAGAGCTCAAGATAGAGGGTGGTTGTAACGTTCAATTTGCATTGCATCCGGACAAAAGCGAATACTTCCTTATTGAAGTAAATCCAAGAGTCTCAAGGTCATCTGCACTTGCATCTAAAGCCTCCGGCTATCCAATCGCAAGAGTTACTGCAAAGATTGCACTGGGAATGAAGCTCGAGGAGATTCCTGTTGCAGGTGGAACAGCAGCATCTGAACCGAAACTTGAATATATCGTATCGAAGTTCCCTAGATTTCCATTTGATAAATTCCAGTACGCCTCTAACAAGCTCGGAACTCAGATGAAAGCGACGGGAGAGGTTATGGGAATTGGTGAATCTTTGACAGAGAGCTTTCTCAAATCCATAAGATCTCTCGAGACAGGTGCTTGTCACCTTTATCTCGATAAATTTAGTGGGTTGAACCGCAATAAGCTTATGGAATATATTGCGGAGTCCAGAGATGATAATATGTATGCTGTTGCCGAGCTTCTGAGAAGAGGTATTAGTATCAAGGAAATACATGAAGTTACGAAGATAACAGAGATATTTCTTGAATCGTTCAAGAAAATTGTAGACATGGAGAAGACTCTCAAGGAAAGGGTCAATGATGTTAAGACGTTAAAGGCTGCCAAGGTGCTTGGATTCTCCGATGAATATATTTCAAAGCTCTGGAATCTTAGCGAACTTGAAGTGTATGAGAAGAGAAAGGTTAATTCCATCTCACCTGTATTCAAGGTTGTCGATACCCTGCATACAGGGGAGTATATACCTTATCTCTACTCCTCATATACAGGTAAGAATGAGTCAAGACTGACGGATAGAAAGAAAATTATCGTTCTTGGTGCGGGACCTATCAGGATAGGGCAAGGTGTTGAGTTTGATTATTCAACCGTTCATGCAGTTCAGACTATAAGACGTGAAGGATACGAGGCTATCATTATAAATAACAATCCCGAAACAGTTTCGACAGATTATACTACAGCAGATAAGCTCTATTTTGAACCGCTGACAGTCGAGGATGTTATGGCTATCGTAGATTTTGAGAAGCCGGAAGGTGTTATTGCATCTCTGGGCGGTCAAACGGCAATCAATCTTGCACAGCCTCTTATGGAAAGAGGAGTAAAGCTCATAGGAACTGACTGCAAAGCGATAGAAAGAGCGGAGAATAGAGACAGCTTTGAGAAGCTTCTCGTGGATCTCGATATTCCGCAGCCAAGAGGCAGAGCGGTCACCAATATTACAGACGGAGTCAAGACGGCATCTGATATAGGATATCCTGTGCTTGTAAGACCTTCATTTGTACTTGGAGGAAGAGCAATGCAGATAGTGGCAAACGAGGAGCAGCTGAGACATTACCTCAAAACAGCCGTAGAAATAGATGAAGACAAGCCTGTTTTGGTCGACAAATATATTCAGGGCAAAGAGGTCGAAATAGACGCAATTTGCGATGGAATAAATGTATTTGTTCCGGGAATTATGGAGCTTGTAGAAAGAACAGGTATACATTCAGGAGACTCAATATCTGTGTATCCGGCTTTTTCAATAAGCGATAAGGTGAAAGGAATTATCCTTCAGTACGCTAAGAAGCTGGGCCTCGGAATAGGAATTATTGGTCTTTACAATATTCAATTTATAGTAGATGATAAAGATAACGTATATATAATAGAAGTTAACCCAAGGTCGTCAAGAACTGTGCCTTTCCTTTCGAAGGCAACAGGCTACAGTCTGGCTGATATTGCGACAGAGGTTATACTGGGCAAGACTCTCAAGGAGCAGGGGATATTCGATATCTATCCTGAGGAGAAGAAGAGATTCTACGTCAAGGCTCCGGTATTCAGCTTCAATAAAATAAAAGGCCTGGATACATATCTTTCACCTGAGATGAAATCTACAGGCGAAGCGATAGGCTATGATGACAAGCTTAATCGTGCTTTGTACAAGGCTCTTATTGCCTCCGGAACTAAGCTTAGGAACTACGGAACCGTTCTTGCTACTCTTGCAGGAGATGACAAGCAAGAAGCCCTGCCTTTAATCAGAAGATTCTATAATCTGGGCTTCAATATTGAAGGAACTCCGGGTACAGCTCGCTTCCTAAAGGAGAATGGAATAAGAACGAGAGCCCTCAAAAAAATCAGCGATGGATCGAACGAAATTCTTGACGCTATAAGAAGCGGACATATTGCTTACATAATAAATACGAAGAAAATCGGAGACAATAGCCAGGAGTCCGACGGACATCAGATAAGACAGTGTGCGAGTGAGAATAATGCAACACTGTTTACATCACTGGATACGGTAAATGTTTTGCTCGCAGTTCTTGAAGAAACAACACAAACAATCTCAACAATAGATGCATAGATATGAAACAAACAATATTCACTATACAAGAGAATAAGCAGCTCACGGAAACGACGTGGCGAATGAAGCTCAAAGGCGATACCTCGGAAATAATATCAGCGGGGCAGTTTGTCAATATAAAGCTGGATGGATATTTCCTGAGGAGGCCTATAAGCGTCTGCGATGTTGAGGGAGATATCCTAACTATAATATATAAAATCCTTGGACGGGGAACTGAGGAAATGACTCATTTTCATATAGGCAAGGAGCTGGATATACTTACAGGACTTGGCAACGGATACGACCTATCTCTTTCAGGAGATAGGCCTGTACTTATAGGTGGGGGAGTCGGTATACCTCCTCTCTATCTTGCAGCAAAGAGGCTGATTGCAGAGGGCAGAAATGTAAAGGCTGTACTAGGATACAATACTGTCGATGAGATTTATTACGAAGAAGAATTCCGAGAAATAGGATGCGAGGTAATAATAGCGACAGCCGATGGAAGCGTTGGGGTAAAGGGCTTTGTTACCGATGCTCTTCAAACAATTGCAGGTGAAGACTGTGGGTACACATATTTCTACACCTGCGGTCCCGAGCCTATGCTTAAAGCAGTATATAATGCAACAAAAACGAGTGGTCAGCTTAGCTTTGAGGAGAGAATGGGATGCGGATTTGGAGCTTGTATGGGTTGTAGCTGTAAGACAGTAACAGGCTATAAACGCATCTGCAAGGAAGGTCCTGTTCTAAGGAAGGAAGAAGTAATCTGGTAGTAAATTGGTAATATCAAAGGAGAACTTGTTGTGACAGACACAAAAATAACACTGTGTGGTATAGAACTCGAAAACCCTGTGATTCCGGCATCCGGAACTTTTGGCTACGGATATGAAATGGCAGAGTATTACGATATCAATTGTTTGGGAACATTTTCTTTCAAGGGAACGACAAAGGAAGAGAGATTCGGAAACGACACGCCGAGAATAGCGGAATGTCCGTCGGGTCTGCTTAATTCTGTAGGATTGCAAAATCCGGGTGTTAAAGTAGTTATCAGAGAGGAACTACCCAAGCTCGCCCTTGTGTTTGATAAGAAGGTTATGGCAAATGTCAGTGGTTTTTCAGTAGATGAATACGTATATGTGTGCGAACGATTAGACAAGGAGAGGCAAGTTGGCTGGCTGGAAGTTAATATAAGCTGTCCAAATGTCCATGGCGGGGGAATGTCATTCGGTACAGATCCTAATCAAGCAGCAAGCGTTGTCAAAGCGGTCAAGCAAGTCACGACAAAGCCTGTAATAATTAAACTTACGCCTAATGTGACAGATATTACATCTATCGCTCTTGCGTGTGAAGAAGCGGGAGCTGATGGGATAAGCTTAATAAATACTATGCTTGGGATGAGAATAGACCTCAAGACGGGAAAGCCCATTCTTGCTAACACAACAGGAGGATTATCCGGGCCGGCGATTTTTCCTGTTGCATTGAGAATGGTGTATGATGTTGCAAAAGCTGTTTCTATACCGGTTATAGGAATGGGGGGTGTATCATCTGCTGAAGATGTTATTGAGATGATGATGGCAGGAGCGACGGCTGTACAGGTTGGAGCAGCAAATCTCGTGAACCCGTTTATATGCCAAGACATAGTAAATAATTTGCCCGATGTAATGGCTAAGCTATCAATAGAAAGTCTAGAGAATATTATTGGTATATCGCAGGAGGAGTTTTGATATGGGTAAGGATGTAATAATAGCTTGCGACTTTGCAAGTACAGATGAAACAGTCCGCTTTCTTGATAAATTCAATAAAATCAGAGAAGGCATTGTAGCATGTGATGATATAAGCGTGCGTGCAAGCAGACCTTATGTCAAAATCGGTATGGAACTTTTCTATGCGGAAGGACCTCAGATTATCAAAATTCTCAAAGAGAGGGGCCATAATGTTTTCCTCGATCTCAAGCTGCATGATATACCTAATACAGTTGGTAAGGCTATGCAAGTTATTGGAGGTTATGGGGTAGACATGGTCAATGTTCATGCTGCCGGTTCAATCGAAATGATGAAAGCCGCAAAGCACGGTCTTATGCTTGGGGCAATAAGATATGCTGAAAAACCTAAGCTAATAGCGGTCACACAGCTCACATCGATAGATGAAGAAGCTTTGAGAAAAGAGCTTCTGATTGATATGCCTATGGACAAAGTTGTTGCACAATATGCTCTTAACGCCAAAGCGGCCGGACTTGACGGTGTAGTTTGTTCGGCTCACGAGGCGGCTACAATACACCAGCTGTGTGGTGAGGATTTTCTCACGGTAACACCGGGAATCAGGCTTGAGGGCGATGCTGTCGGTGATCAGAAGAGGATAATGACACCTGTGGAAGCAAAGAAAGCAGGTTCAGATTACATCGTTGTAGGCAGATCGATTACGGCTTCGGACAAAGCAGTTGATGTGTATAGGAAAGCTTGTGAGGATTTCAAATGATAAGAATATCAAAATTCAAAGAGAAAATAGCAACAAACTTGCTCAAGATAGAGGCTGTATTTTTAAGACCGGAAGAACCATTCACATGGGCAAGCGGAATCAAAAGCCCCGTATATTGCGATAACAGGTTGACTCTTACAGCGCCTGAGGTCAGAAAAGAAATTGAGAACTCAATAGCCGATACGATAAGAGACTTTTTTCCTGATGCAGAGGTTCTCATGGGCACAGCAACAGCCGGCATAGCTCACGCAGCTATTGCCGCTCATATAATGGATTTGCCGATGGGATATGTACGCTCGGGAGCAAAGGACCACGGTAGAACCAATAGAATAGAAGGAAGGCTCGAGAAAGGACAAAAAACCGTTGTCATTGAAGACCTTATTTCGACAGGTGGCAGCTGCATTGATGCTGTGCAAGCTTTGAGAGATGCCGGTGCCGAAGTTTTGGGTGTTGTTTCTATTATGACATACGGCATGAAGAAGGGCATTGACAGAATGGAAGAAGCTGGTATTGAATGTGTTTCGCTTACTGACTTTGATACTGTTGCATCCATAGCCGCAAAACAGGGTTATATCAGTGAGAACGATATAGATAGGCTTATAGCTTTTAGGGATAATCCTTCAGATGAAAGCTGGATTGAAGGATAAATGAAAGAAGGAAGAAAACAAGAAACAGAAGAAGGAATATAAAAATGAGAAGCGTAATAGACACTCTGGATTTAACCGTTGAAGAAATTAACAAGATGATGGATATAGCGATTGATATAGATACCCATCCACGCAAATATGCAAAGAGCTGTGAAGGCAAGAAGATGGCAACTCTGTTTTTTGAGCCTTCGACGAGGACTAGGTTGAGCCACGAAGCTGCCATGCTCGAACTTGGGGGTTCTGTCCTGGGACTGACAGGTGCACAGAATTCATCAGCGGTCAAAGGCGAATCTGTAGCAGACACTGTTAAGACAGTGTCATGTTATGCAGATATTATAGCTATTCGTCATTCCTTGGAAGGAGCTGCCCTTGTTGCATCTGAAAATGCTTCGATACCTGTTATCAATGCAGGAGATGGAGGGCATAATCATCCTACACAGACTTTGGCTGATTTACTTACTATATATAGAGAAAAAGGGAAGCTGTCCGGATTGACGATAGGAATGTGTGGCGATCTTAAGTATGGAAGAACGGTGCACTCTCTTATCAATGCGATGACAAGGTACGAAGGAAACCGCTTTGTTTGTATATCTCCCGATGAGCTTAAAATTCCGGAATACACAGAGCAGGTGTTCAAAGAAGCCGGGATAGAATATGAAATAACGGACAACCTTGAAAAAGCCCTTCCCGGTCTAGATATCTTGTACATGACGAGAATTCAGAGAGAAAGATTTGATAATCCGCAGCTTTATGACAAACTCAAGGACAGTTATTCTCTGACAGTAGACAAGATGGAACACGCAAAGCAGGATATGATTGTAATGCATCCACTACCAAGAGTTAATGAGATTAGTGTGAAAGTTGATGATGATCCAAGAGCGTGCTATTTTAAGCAGTGTTTGAATGGCAAACTTATGAGGATGTCTCTTATAATTAAACTCTTGGATGAGGCGAAGGTGCCGACTAAAGAGAAGAATTCTCGTAATAGGAAGATTTATTCCGGTGGACACTGTCACAACTTAAAGTGCATTACACATATTGAACAGGAACTGGAATCACAATTTTATATAGATGATGATGGAGACAAGCGGTGTCGATATTGCGATACTGAGATGATAAGAGAGCCATAATGATAGCATATTTATTGGGTATAATAGCAGGATTTGCAACGCCTACACAAACAAGCGTGAATGGTAAGCTAAGAGAGAAAATAGGGTCTCCTTATCTTACAAGTGTAGTGTCTTTTGCCGGGGCAACGTTAATTATGCTTATCATCGTACTTGTTGGTGGAGAATTTAATACTGTGCCGATTGTCAAAATACTTGATGAGCCTTTATGGATATGGGGAGGCGGAGTTTGTGGAGCGGCTATAGTTATGCTTAATATACTCTGTCTGCCAAAGCTCGGCAGCGCAAAGACAGTAATGTTTCTTTCGTTCGGACAAATAATGACGAGCCTTATTATAGACAATTTCGGCATATTCAGGGTGCCAATTATAGAGATTACTTGCATAAGGATTGTGGGGGCTTGTGTTGCCTTGCTGGGAGTTATCATTGTTTCATATGACAAATCTATATTCAAAAGTAAAATCTTTTACGATGATAGAGCTAAAAGTGACAATAATAAACTCGACAATAACAAAGCTGCTGAAAAGAGGGAGTCAAACCTGATATATGGAGTGGGCGCCGTTTTATGCGGAACCTGCTGTGCCACTCAGGTTGCAATAAATGGGACGTTAAGGACAGGTTTAGAGTCAGGTACGGTAACGACATTGATTTCTATGAGTGTAGGGCTTATTACTATTGCTATTCTAACCGCTATCTTATTCATAATACAAGGCAAGCAAGGTGTGTTCAATTCTCCGAAAGGTGAATTCAAGTTCAAGCTTTGGATGATAACCGGTGGATTCTTTGCCATTGTGATAGTTCTAAGCAACTCTATTACAGCACCGATTCTTGGTGCAGGGCTGGTAACGATTATGAATCTAATCGGACAGATGAGTGCAGGTCTTCTATATGATTCAATAGGTTTTTTGGGAATCAAAAAAAGACCGATAGAAGTCCTCAAAGTAATTGGAATGACAGTAATAGTCATCGGAGCGGTAATGATAACGCTTGTGTAATTCAAGGGTAATGAAGATAAATATAAGAACAACATCTTCCGCTATTGTCTGCACGAAGAACGGATGTATATGATATAATCAATACCGATGTTGGGACAGGAGGTTCTGAAATGGGAAGTAGAAAGAAAGGCGACGCCTATCGTGATCTCAGTCATGCAGGAAGAAGACCTGATACAGATTTTGCCGAGTCTCTCCTTAAGATTCTTGCTGTAGGAGTTGTAGGTGGTCTTGCAACAATTCTGGGCGCCAAGAAAGTGGGTGAAGAAATACAAAAATCACAAGTCAAATCTGCCAGGAGAAATGAAGAGCAGAGAGAGGCAGATAAGGAAGCTGTCAGACGAACGATAGAATACGACGTTGACATTGAATAATAAATGCAATTCGGGAGGATAAAATGACAAACAGTATACTAAACTTATATTCTGAAGCAGGAGAAGGAGGGTCTTTTTTTTCAATGGTAATGATGATAGCTGCAATGGCGGGCCTATGGAAGATGTTCGAGAAAGCAGGAGAGCCCGGATGGATGGCCCTTATACCGATATATAATATATACAAACTTTGCCAGATATCAATAGGAAACGGGTGGTTGTTCTTGCTTGCACTGGCAGGAGGCATTCCGGTATTGGGCTGGATAGCAATGTTTGTGTTGATATATCTTCTTGCGGTAAATACGGCAAAAGCTTTTGGAAAATCTAATATATGGGCTTTGGGTTTATTTTTCCTTGCACCTGTATTCTACTGTCTTTTGGGTTTCGGAGATGCTGATTACTTCGGACCTCAGGGCATAGGAGACAGCAGACCTGATGAAACAAGAGAAGCTAATATAGTTAATTTTGATGTATTCAATGACAACGAAATAAATGAAGAAGAAGCAGAAACTATAGACTTTGATGTAACAAAATCAGACGAAGATGAATAGAAGATAGAGAAATATCATAATAAACAAGGTTAGTAATATTTAGAAATTAAAGGGTGGCATTCATTTAAGAAAGCCCACCCTTTTTTATTCTGATTGTTCATCTACGTATTTCTTGACAGCAAGATAGGTGTCGTTTGAGATGACATGTTCCATTAGGCAAGCGTCTTCTGTTGCTTGCTGGGGATCAACTCCAAGAAGGATTAAAAACTTCTCAAGGGCTTGATGTCTTTCGTACACTCTTGTGGCAATTTCCAACCCTGGAGGAGCCAGAGAAATAGGGCCGTTGGCATCCATATTGATATATCCGCTTTCACGCAGTTTTTTTGTTGCATAAGAAACGCTCGGCTTTGTAACGCCTAAGCGTTCTGCAATGTCGACAGAGCGAATGTATCCTTTTTCGTTTTGAAGGATCAGCATGGTTTCCAAGTAATCTTCTGCTGATTGATGTATTTTCATAAATAAGAACCCCTCTTGCAGTAACACTAAACTCAATAATATTATATAGAAGAATATCATTTTCATGCTTGACATGCAATTAAATGGAGTATATACTCTAAATACAATAACGATAATCATTATCATTATCGCCATTGAAAGTAGAAAGTTATGGATACATCTATGAAAACTAAGTTCAGCAGACAAAGAGAAGCAATAAGAAAACAGCTTTCGGGAAGACACGATCATCCTACTGCGGAGACTTTGTATGAAGAACTAAAAGAGGAGTTTCCTCGTCTGAGCGTAGCAACCGTCTACAGGAATCTCAATCAGCTGGTTGAAAGTGGAGAGATTGCAAAAATCAATCTTAACGGGCCGGCTCGTTTCGATTACAACCCTGAACCACATTCGCATTTTGTTTGCAAAGGCTGTGGGTGCGTTGTCGATATGTCAGATAATAACGACGAGGCGCTTATAGCAGCACGAAAGAATTTTGACGGTGATATCGAAAGCTGCAGTTCTCAATTTTATGGAATGTGTTCACAATGTATTAAAGAAACAGCACAATAGCAAATATTATTTTAGAAATGTAAAGGGAGGAACTAGTTATGGCTAAATGGGTATGTACAATATGCGGTTATGTTCATGAAGGAGATCAGCCACCTGAATTTTGCCCTCAGTGCAAAGCACCTGCAGAGAAATTTGTAGAGCAGAAGGAAGGTAATATGGAATGGGCAGCAGAACATTTCGTAGGAGTTGCACAGGGTGTAAGTGAAGAGATTATTGAAGGTCTTAGAGCGAACTTCACAGGAGAGTGCACAGAGGTTGGAATGTACCTTGCAATGGCAAGAGTTGCTCATAGAGAAGGATATCCAGAGATTGGATTGTACTGGGAGAAAGCTGCTTATGAAGAGGCAGATCATGCTTCAAGATTTGCAGAGCTTCTTGGAGAAGTTCTTACTGACAGCACAAAGAAGAATCTTGAGATGAGAGTAGAAGCAGAGAATGGTGCTTGCGCAGGCAAAGTAATGCTTGCTAAGATGGCTAAGGAGCAGAATCTTGATGCAATTCACGACACAGTTCATGAGATGGCAAGAGATGAAGCAAGACATGGCAGAGCATTTGAAGGTCTTCTTAAGAGATATTTCGGCTAAGATATTCCTACATACTGGGAAGTTATAGAAAGATAGAGGGTGCGGAATCATAAGTTCCGCACCTTTTGTTTTGACTCCAGTACTGTTTATGGCTTTTCAAACGGATATGTTTTTTAAGATATTTGTCCGCTTGATATTCCACTGTCATCTCAGTTATTATTTATGATGAGAACAAGATAGGAGTAGTGGCAAATGAATAAGAATACAGTAGGTGATAAAATGTCCAAGATAAAAGATATAGACATAATTGGGGTTCAGATAGACTTTGGGGCATCTCATAAAGGAGTTGCAATGGGACCTTTGGCGATAAGATACGCTGGACTGGGGCCTTCCCTTAGAAATATGGGATTTATCGTTCATGATAAAGGGGATATCATACCACCTGATGAGGGTATGAGTCTTAGGAATATGATTAATTTTGAACAGGTCAATGATACAAACAGCAAGCTCTACGCTGCTGTGACAGACACATTGAAGACAGGGCATTTTCCAATTGTGCTTGGAGGAGATCATAGCATAGCGGCCGGCAGCGTTTCTGCTGTTGCAAAGCATTATGAATCCGAAGGAGAAATTGGTATTATCTGGATTGATGCACATGCGGACTGGAATGATGATAAGTCTACGATAAGTGGAAATATGCACGGAATGCCGTTTTCTGCAGTTTGCGGATATGGTCCTAACAGCATGGTAAACTTTGGACAGACGCCTCATTTTGTGTCAACTGCACATTGTGTTCAAGTGGCCGGGCATGATTTTGATGTAGCGGAAGCCCAGAGAATGAAAGAAGCCAAGATGAATGTCTTTACCACGTCGGATATAGATAAAAGAGGAATATGCGATGTTATGAAAGAGGCTATTGAAATCGCCGGAGAGGGTACCGTTGGTATACATCTCAGCTTCGATGTTGACGCCATAACGCCTGAATATGCGCCCGGAACAGGAACGCCTGTTCCTAATGGAATTACAGCCAGGGAGGCTTTTCTTGCGGTTGAGATGCTGGCACAATCAGGCAAGCTTATAAGTATGGATTTGGTAGAGGTAAATCCTATACTCGATGAAAGAAACAAAACCGGCATGTTGGCTGCAGAGCTTGTTCAGTTGGCTCTTGGCAAGAAAATTTACTAACATATACATATAAAATTGTACCGACAGCAAACAGACTTAAAAAACATAAAAAAACAACTCACTACATATTGACACCGAATAGATGCTCAGATACAATATGTAGTGTCACGAGGAAAGTTATTTTGATGTGCAATTACTATATATAGTAATTGCAATAACATAAACAGACAATACAACACAGAAGGAAGACAGGAATGAAGAGTATTATCAAGAGAGACGGAACAGAAGTACCATTTGATGAGTCTAAGATATTAAACGCCATATATGCTGCAAACAAGGCAGTTGAAGGCGAGTTAATGACAAGCATAGATTTCACTTATCTTACAAAAAAAGTAGTTGAAAAGCTGGATGGCGAAACATGTACTGTAGAGCAGGTACAAGATATCGTCGAGAGCATTCTTATCAAGTATGACTACGAGAAAACAGCGAAAGCATATATTCTGTATCGTGCAGAACATGCCAAGATAAGAGAAGCCGAATCGGATTTGATGAATATATACAATGAGCTGACTTACTCATACTCTAAGGATACCGATATTAAGAGAGAGAATGCTAATATAGATGGCGATACATCGATGGGAACTATGCTCAAATACGGATCCGAGGGAGCAAAGTATTTTGTAGACAATTATGTTCTGCCTAAAGATATTGCCAAAGCTCATATCAATGGAGACATCCATATCCACGATAAGGATTTCTATATGTTGACAGAGACATGTTGCCAGATAGATCTTATTAAGCTATTCAAAGATGGATTTTGTACGGGTCACGGATATCTGAGAGAGCCAAGATCGATAATGAGCTATGCATCTCTTGCATGCATTGCGATTCAGGCGAACCAGAATGAGATGCATGGCGGACAGTCGGTTCCTAACTTTGATTATTCAATGGCGCCGGGAGTTGCAAGGACATATATCAAAGAGTATTTCTCGGCGTTGACAGAAATCATAGCTGCAAAAACAGAAATGCCTTATGCAGAAGCAAAAAAATTTACAGAAAAAATTAAAACCGAGGCTGTTCCTCCAACTCTTAGTAACGCTGAGATTTATGGAGAAGAATTGGGTAGATGGTTTGATTCATCAGATAATACATATGGAGTAGAAAGAGATACTCTTGTGAGATGCAATGCACAAGCAACAGAAGCTGCGTGGGCAAGAACAGATAAAACAACATACCAAGCAATGGAAGCTCTTATCCATAACCTGAACACTATGAACTCAAGAGCAGGCGCTCAGGTACCGTTCAGTTCGGTTAACTACGGAACAGATACATCTCCTGAGGGAAGAATGGCTATTAAGAATCTTTTGCTCGCAACAGAGGCAGGACTGGGTAACGGAGAAACACCGATATTCCCCGTACAGATATTCAAGGTCAAGGAAGGTATTAACTATAACGAAGGCGACCCAAACTACGATTTGTTTAAGCTTTCAATCAGATGTAGTGCAAAGAGACTTTTTCCTAACTTCAGCTTCCTTGATGCACCGTTTAACAAAGCTTTTTATAAAGAGGGAGATTACAATACAGAAGTTGCATACATGGGGTGTCGTACCAGAGTAATGGCTAATGTAAACGATCCTACCAAGGCAATTACAACCGGAAGAGGTAATCTTTCATTTACATCGATTAACTTGCCGAGGCTGGGAATTGAAGCAAACAGAGACATTGATGTTTTTTATAAGAAGCTAGACAAAGTTATGGATCTCGCAGCGAGACAATTGCTTCATAGATTCAAAATTCAATGTAGCAAGAAAGGACGCAATTATCCTTTCCTTATGGGACAAGGTATATGGATTGATTCAGATGGCATAGGTCCGGATGACAGCGTAGCAGATATTCTTAGAAATGGGACTTTATCTATAGGGTTTATTGGACTTGCTGAGACGCTTAAAGCATTAACAGGCAAACATCACGGTGAAGATGAGAAGTCAAGAAAACTCGGACTTGAGATTGTTCAGCATATGAGAGATGTATGTGATAAAAAGTGCGCAGAAACGGGACTCAACTTTACACTTCTTGCCACACCGGCAGAAGGTTTGTCCGGAAGATTCGTTAGAATAGATGCAGAGAAATACGGTAAGATACCTGGTGTTACGGATAAGGATTATTATACTAACTCTTTCCATATTCCTGTTAAATATCCAATCGGAGCATTTGAAAAACTGGAAATAGAAGCACCTTACCACGCTTTGACAAATGCGGGACATATAAGCTATGTAGAACTTGATGGCGATACAGCTAAGAATCCGGAAGCCTTCGAAGAAGTTATCAGATTTATGAAAGAAAAAGGCATAGGATATGGATCGGTTAATCATCCTGTAGATAGAGATCCGGTGTGTGGTTACACAGGAATCATAGATGATGTATGCCCTCGCTGTGGAAGACGTGAAGGGGAGCCTGTAACGGTAGAGAAGCTCAATGAACTTAGGATGAAATATCCTAGTGTACCTGTACCATGTGACTGCAATCACTAGAAATTTAAAAATGTGCAATATTAGAACATTGGACTATCATTTAAGAAAGAAAAAGAATATAATACATATCGATAAATGGAGGTAATGAGATGAACGGTAATGGAGTAAAGAATATAAACGGACAGGTTGGACAAGGCGTTGAGTTCGAAAGAATCAGAAGAATCACAGGATACCTTGTAGGAACATTAGACAGATTTAATAATGGTAAGAGATCTGAAGTAGAAGATAGAGTAAAACACAGCCTCAAAAGAGGATAATTGATTGACAATGAATTGACTTTTGGGCAGGCGAAAGAAAAACATCTTTCACCTGCCTTTTTCGTGCAGGATTGTTCGAGTCCTTATAGTCTGAAGAATAATCGCTTTCCGACACAGACTTAATAATAAGTGAATACTAGAAGGTTTTATAGTACAATTAGACGACACAGATGTTATATGAAAGAGGAGGATATCATATATATGTTGAACTATAACAGAAACAAAATAATAAGGATGAGTGGGGTTGAACCTGAATCAATTGTAGATGGTCCCGGTTTTAGATATGCGGCATTCGTCCAAGGGTGTAATCACGCATGCCCAGGATGTCATAACCCGCAGACACATGATTTCAATGGTGGTTATGATGTTACAGTAGGTGAAGTATTTGATGATATAGTTCAAAACCCTCGCATCAAAGGAGTTACCTTTTCAGGAGGTGAACCTTTTGAACAGGTGGATGCTTTACTTGAGCTTGCCAAAGCAATAAAAGCAAATGGGCTTAACTTAATGTGTTATTCCGGTTATACATATGAGGAGCTTCAAGACAGACATGATATGGCAACGGATAGGTTGCTTGAAATGCTAGATATTCTTGTAGACGGCAGATTTGTTGAAAGTCTTAAAAATCTTGAGCTTGCATACAGAGGATCTGAGAATCAAAGAGTTATCGATATGAATAAGACGAGAACTGATGGCAAAGTAGTGCTGTATCAGTCAGGGTTTGGAGTGGAGCTGTAAATAAATGAAAATTGAACTTGTTGCAACAGCAACTTTTGGGCTGGAAGCAGTCGTAAGAAGAGAGATAGAAGCACTTGGATATAAGGTGCTCAAAACCGAGGATGGCAAAGTTACATATCTTGGTGATGAAAAATCGATTGTGAGGTCCAACCTGTGGCTCAGAACGGCGGATAGAGTTTATGTTCGTATGGGAGAATTTACTGCAACTACATTTGAAGAGTTGTTTCAACAAGTGAAGGCAATACCTTGGGAAAATTACATCTCACCTGACGGCAGGTTTCCTGTTGTCGGTACATCTGTAAAGTCAGAACTTCATAGTGTGCCGGCTTGCCAGAGCATAATCAAGAAAGCTGTGGCATCAAGACTGGGAGAGTTTTATGTTGAGAGAGTTATGCCTGAGACGGGAGCAGAATACAGAATAAGATTTTCCGCACTTAAGAATAAATTTACTATAATGATAGATACAAGCGGAGCCGGTCTTCATAAGAGAGGTTACCGTATTAAAGATGTAGCGGCTCCGATTAAAGAAACTTTAGCAGCTGCAATCGTTCAATTAAGCTTCTACAGACCTGATAAAATCCTTGTGGATACTTGCTGTGGATCGGGGACAATCCCAATAGAGGCTGCGATGATAGCAAGAAATATAGCGCCGGGCCTTGGTCGAACATTCTCATCCACTGATTGGGATATAATTCCTGCTAATATATGGAAAGAAGAGAAGAAACTCGCTTATGAAGCAGGAGATTTTGAATCAGAGCTTCGAATAAAAGCTATGGATATCGATTCCAATGCAATTAAGGCTGCCAAAGCAAATGCCGATGAAGCAGGTCTACTTGATGATATAGAATTCGTATGTATGGACATGATGAAATGGAAGCCAGAAGGTGAATATGGAGTTATAATAACAAATCCTCCTTACGGAGAGCGTATTGGTGAGAAGAAGGATATTGAGAGAATATATACAAAACTGGGAAAAGTTCTGACAGAACACCCCACATGGTCGATGTTCATGATAACAACAGATAAAGAGATAGAAGAAAAGTTCTTCGGTCGCAAGGCTGACAGAAGACGCAAATTATATAACGGAAGGCTTGAGACACAGCTATATCAATATCACGGCACAAAGCCTAAGAGGGAGAAAAAAGATGAATAAACGCGAATTCTACTATCCTTCTCTTGATGGAAGGACTCAAATCCATGCTATAGCATGGGAACCTGAAGGAGAACCAAAGGCCGTACTACAAATAATTCATGGCATGGTTGAATTTATAGATAGGTATGATGATTTCGCAAGATTTATGACTAAACATGGCTTCTTGGTTGTGGGCGAAGATCATCTTGGACACGGCGAATCGGTAATATCAGACAAATATCACGGCTATTTTGGAGAAAAAGGTAATGCTTGGATTATAGGAGATATACATAATCTAAGGAAAAAGATTCAGGAAGAAAATCCGGACAAACCTTATCTTATGCTTGGTCACAGTATGGGATCTTTTCTTGTAAGACAGTATATAACTGAAAATAATGCAGAATATGCAAATGGATTATCAGGTGTGATTGTAATGGGGACAGGCTGGCAGCCACAACCTCTTATTAAAATCGGAAAAGCGATATCCAAACTCCTTGGTGTTAAGAAGGTTGGAAAGAAGGCTCCACTTCTTGATGCAATGGCTTTTGGTTCTTATCTTAAACGCATCAAGAATCCAAAAACAACTCAAGATTGGTTGACAAGAGATAACAACGTTGTCGAATGGTACTTAAACGAGCCTTGGTGTACTTTTAAGTTTACTCCGAATGCCTATTACCACATGTTTGCAGGTATGCTCAAAGCTCATGATATCAACAGAATGAAGTTTCTCCCTGAAGGACTACCTCTTCTGTTCTGCTCAGGAGCAGAAGATCCTGTAGGTGGTTGGGGTGAAGGGGTTCGTAAGACTTACATGGTATATACAGATAATACGGAATGTAAAACAGATATTAGAATCTATCATGATGATAGGCATGAAATATTAAATGAGCTGGACAAAGAACAGGTATATGATGATATGCTTGAGTTCCTGAATACATGTGTAGCATAGAGAATGTCATACACAGTTGATTTGGTAATAAGAATTATGGTTGCCACAGCGCTTGCCGTTATATTTGGTAACGGTAGTGTTGTGGCATTCAATAATATAAAGCCGTCGTGGTTTGCGGACTATCCCGATGCAAAAGATATAAGAAATACCGGCAGTAACAGTAAAGAAAAAAATATCGCAGATAAAGAAAAAACTCTTCCTCCAAAGCTTGTTGAAGCCGACAGTAACGGAAGGCAAAGATTGCCAAGTACACCTTGGAAATTTGCATTTGTGGGATATTTTGGAATTGTCGGAATATATTTGGCTATCAGAGGCGGCAGCGTCGAATATGAGATCTATGTTATGTGTGTACTCTTTGTGCTTCTTGAGATGTCTATATGCGATTACTTGTATATGGTAGTTCCGGATCAGTTCAGTATAGCTCTTGCACTTATGTCTGTCGTTTTTGCAGGGTATTATGAGAACTGGTGGGAACCGATTGCCGGAGCAGGTATCGGTCTGCTCCTGTCTTTGTCTATACTCGGCCTGGGGCTTTTGATATACAAGACAGGTTCTATAGGTGGAGCGGATATCAAATTCTTTACATGTATGGGATTGATTGCCGGTAGAGGAGGCATTGTAATTATTTTTATACTTACAACTATCTTTTTTGCTATACAATCTGTAGTCAGGATATCTATGGGAAAGGGCACAATCAAAGACTCCATGGCAATGCTCCCGGCGGGCTGCATGGCTTGTACAATATATTTTTTGTTTCTGTGGAATGTATGGGAAATATGGATTTTATAATGGGCAAGAACATTTTGATTACAATAGAATACGATGGCACAAATTTCTCAGGATGGCAGAAACAGCCTAATGTAAGGACTGTTCAAGGCGAGATTGAGTATGTTCTTAGATACATTACAGGCGAAGATGTTAGCATACATGGAACGAGCAGGACTGATGCCGGTGTACATGCTCTTGGGCAGTGTGCGTCTTTGGAATGGAACTCAAGTATGCCTATAGAAAAACTTCTTGAGGTCATGAACAGAAGGTTCGGTGTAGCCGGAACGGGCAGATCCGGAGCGGGTGGAGATATACGTATAGTATCTGTAGAAGAAAAGCCCGAGGGTTTTCATGCAAGATATTCTTGTACCGGCAAGACATATAGATACATTATTGACAAAACAAGAGATATATTTATCAGAAATAGTGTTTTCCAATATCCCGGTGCAGATAAGCTAGATATAGGAAGAATGCAAAAAGCAGCAAAAGAAATCATAGGCACGCACGATTTTAAGTGTTTTGAGACATCAGGAGGAACACCAAGGGAAACAACTGTCAGAACTATATACAGCTTGACGATAGAAGAAGATGATACAAATATAGTGATTGAGGTAACCGGGGACGGGTTTTTATACAATATGGTGAGAATTATAGTCGGAACACTTATTGAAGTCGGAGAAGGGAAAAAATCACCTGATGAAATAAAACAAATAATAGAAAGCCGAAATAGAGGCAATGCAGGATTCACAGCACCGCCTCAAGGTTTATATCTTAAGGAAATATTTTTTGGAGAGGAAGAGACCTGTGTATAAAGTAAGAATTGACAAGTTCGAAGGGCCTTTTGATTTGTTGGTTTATCTGCTTGAGAATGCCAGAATGGATATATATGATATCAAGGTCGCAGAAATTACCGAACAATACATAGAATATCTCAAGGAGATGGAGGAGTTCAATCTTGAAGTGAGCAGCGAATTTATCGTTCTTGCTGCTGTTTTGATTAGGATGAAATCCTATATGCTTTTGCCTCGTTTTACTGACACGGGAGAGGTAATGATTGAAGAAGATCCAAGAGCTGAGCTCGCCGGCAGGCTTAGTGAATATGTCAGGATTAAGAAAATAGCTACCATTCTCAAAGATCGTGAGGAAGCTAACTATGCAATTTACGAGAAACCTGCTGAGGATATGTCGAAGTATTTAGATGATCCCGATGAAATTCTATTGGCAAGCGAGGATCAGATGGTTAGTGCATTTATTCTTTTCCTAACTAAGAAGAGGAAAGTTGAAGAGGTTACAAAGAGGTATCAAAGTGTTCGTAGAGAAAAAGATTCTATAGAATCGAGAATAAGCTATATGGTTAAAAAACTCGAACTGAAATTCAAAGAGGGAAAAGGAAGGATACCCTTCAAAGAACTCTTGCCTGACGATGCGGATAAATACGATGTAACGCTTTCATTTATGTCGTTACTATCGATGATTAAGCAGCAAACGTGTGATGCTGAACAGGATAAAAATTTCGGACCAATAACAATTACCAGGAAGGAGACACAGAATGTACAGCAATAAAACAATGAAGTCTGCTCTTGAGACTATGATGTTTATGCTTGGAGAGCCGCTCGAAGTTAAGGATGCAGCACAGATACTTGAGTCCGATAAGGATATAGTGAGAGGCCTCTTTAAGGAATTACAAAACGAATACGATCAAGAGGGTCGGGGAATAAGAATACGTCAGATTGAAGATTCCTTCGGATATGTTACATTTGCTGAAAACGAAATCTTTGTCGAGAAGCTATGTACACCTGTAAGAGTCAAGAAGCTGTCTCAGGCTGCACTTGAAGTACTCGCAATAATAGCTTATAGACAACCTGTTACACGATCTGAAATTGATTCAATAAGAGGTATCAAGAGCGAGAGAGTAATAGATGGACTTTTGGATAAGGACTTAATAGAGGTTAAAGGGCGTTCAGAAGGTATAGGCAGACCGCTGATATATGCAACGACAAAAGAGTTCCTTAAGAAATTTGGGTTTGAATCGCTCAAAGACTTGCCTGAGGTTGCAGAATATGAGGAGCTGAGAAGAAATCCTGATGAGGAAGATTTTAGCGGACAGCTTAGCATAGATTTTAATGATAGTGAGAGATAATGAGAATTAATAAATACATTGCGGCAGCAGGAATAACAAGCAGAAGAAAAGCCGATGAATTGATAGAGGCGGGTAGAGTCAGAGTTAATGAACAGGTTCTGAAAAATCCCGGTTATCATGTTGAAGAAGGTGATCGAATTGAAGTAGACGGTAGCTTAATCAAGCCTGTTAACAAGAAGGTGTACTATCTTCTTAATAAGCCAACAGGCTATGTGACATCTACTTACGATAAGGAAGGCAGGCCGACGGTAATGGAGCTTATGCCTGACAGCACGAGGGTTTTTCCTGTAGGCAGATTGGATTATAATACATCAGGACTGCTCATAATGACAAACGATGGTGAACTTTCAAATAAGCTAATGCATCCCTCTAATGAGTTTGAAAAAAAATACCTCGTCAGAGCCTATGGAACTATAACCAGAAAAGAAGCGGCAAAACTTGCAAGAGGTATAGATATAGGGGGCTTTGTCACATCTCCTGCAGAGGTAAAGCTGATTAGGCACGATAAGAATTCAACTGTTGCAGAAATTACAATCCACGAAGGGAAGAATCGTCAAGTGAGGCGCATGTTCAAAGCAATCGGTCATCCGGTCGAAGAACTGTCTCGCATCGGACTTGGCAATTTAACAATAGGAAAACTGGCACCGGGACAGTTTCGTAAACTTGGACCAGCAGAAATAGAGAATCTTAAGAAAATATAAATAAAACACCTGTGACGAATAAATAGATTCATCACAGGTGTTTTATGTTATAGAGGAAAAACTATTCTCCTAAGTATGCTTTCTGGACTCGAGGATCGCTGAGAAGGGCCTTGCCTGAGCCGGCCATTGAGATAACGCCTGACTCCATAACATAGGCATAATCAGAAATATCAAGTGCCGCTTTTGCGTTTTGCTCTATCAGAAGAACGTTAACTCCTTCTTCTTTAATCTTCTGAATTACCGAGAAAATATCTTTAATAACCAGGGGAGCGAGTCCAAGAGAAGGCTCATCGAGCATAAGCAGTCTTGGCTTTGACATAAGAGCTCTCGCTACAGCCAGCATCTGCTGTTCACCGCCCGAAAGGGTGGCGCCAAGCTGCCAAGTTCTTTCGGCAAGCCTTGGGAAGAGGTCATAAGCTATCTCCCTGTCTTTCGCTATAGCTACTTTATCTTTGCGAAGATAAGCTCCGACAGAAAGGTTTTCATCGACAGTGAGGTCAGGGAAAATCTTTCTTCCTTCAGGGCATAGAATAATTCCGCTATTGACAATATCCTTTGTTTTCATTCCAGTAATGTCGGTATTATCCCAGTAGACATGTCCGGTAGATTTTGATACAAGACTCATTATAGCTTTAAGTGTTGTTGATTTGCCTGCGCCATTTGCACCGATAAGGGATATTATCTTTCCATCGGGTACATCTATATCTATTCCACGAAGGGCGTGGATACCTCCGTAATGCACATTTAAGTCTCTGATTGCTAACATTATTCATCGCCTCCAAGATATGCTTCAATTACAGCAGGATTTGCCTGAATTTCGGCAGGAGCGCCGTCTGCTATCTGTCCACCGTAATTGAGTACGTATATGTGTTCGCAGATTCCCATTATAACCTGCATATGATGCTCAATCATAAGTATGGAGAGATCAAATTTATCTCTTATTTCTCCTATGAAGTGCATCAGCTCATCGGATTCTTGAGGATTCATCCCCGCTGCCGGTTCGTCGAGCAAGAGTATAGTTGGATGAGTTGCAAGAGCTCTTGCAATTTCTAAATGCCTTTGTTTTCCGTAAGGAAGGGAAGTTGAGATATCGTCTTTGTTCTCGTAAAGTCCAACTTTTCTCAAGAGAACGAGAGCTTCTTCTCTCATAGCTTTTTCTTCATTGCGAGCTTTTTTGCTTCTGAAAGTTGCACCAAAAACAGTTTCTTCTTGATTCATGTGCATTGCAACGAGGACATTCTCGAGAACCGTCATACCCTTAAATAGCCTGATATTCTGGAACGTTCTTGCCACTCCAAGCTTTGTTACCTTGTCAGGTAACATAGTCTGGGATTTGGTATATTTGCCTAAGTTTCGACCTTTATACTCTTCTTTCATCTTTCCCTTAGGATAATTCTCAATTACGATATTGCCGTTAATTTCGACTGCACCGTTTGTCGGTTCATACACACCTGTAATACAGTTGAAAGCAGTTGTCTTTCCTGCGCCGTTAGGACCGATAAGTCCCAGTATTTCATTCTTATGGAGAAGCAAGTTGAGGTTATCAACCGCTACAACTCCGCCGAATTGCATAGTTAAATCGGATAGTTTAAGCACTACTTGTCTGTTATCCATTACTTACCCTCCTTATCGAATACTATTACCTGATCCGAGATTGGAAGAGGGGTAAAGAGAGGTGTTCCCGAAGCCTTCTTATAATCAGAATCTGCTTTTTCTTGCTTTAATCTTGCCTTGGCGTCAGATTTTGCCATACGAGCTTTTTTCTTTGATACCAACTTGGATTTGAGTTTATTAGGCCAGTTCTTTATAGCTTGAGGACGAGTCAGCCACCAGTTGACAAACCGATTCCAACTGAATTCCTTATCACCCATTATTCCTTTGGAGTAGAAGAGAACGACAAGCATTATCATGATAGCGAAAATTACCTTACGGAATCCAGGGCGCATAAGATCGGAAGAAATTCCAAGCCAGCTGCCTGAGTCAAGACCTCTGAGCCACCACTCTGAACAAGCAATGAAAAGAAATGCTCCTATTATTGAGCCTGAGATAGAACCTATACCTCCTATAACAACTATAAGCAGAATTTCATATGTCATTTGTGTCGTAAATGGGGTTGCACTTATCGTTGACTGAAACATTGCGAGAAGAGAGCCACTTATTCCGGCAAAGAATGATGAAATTACAAAGGACAATTCTTTGTGTTTAAATAAGTTGATTCCCATAGCCTCGGCTGCAATCTCGTCGTCTCTTATTGCCTTAAATGCTCGACCGTACGTTGAATTGAGCAGCAGTAATATAATCGTAATGCAAATTCCGGCAATTACAACAGGAAAAATAGCAGAATGATAAGTTGTATATTTACGCAGAACATTAGAACCGTTAGTGACAGGTCCAAGAGTGTTCCACTGGAAGAATGCACGAAGAATCTCGGCAAAGCCGAGTGTAGCAATTGCAAGATAGTCTGATTTGAGTCTTAGTACAGGGATGCCAATCAGGTAAGCAACGATTGCAACCAGGATGCCGGCAAAAATCATTGGGATAAATAATCCGAGATAGTGACCAACAACTCCTATTTTGCTTTCCAGTACTTCTACGATTGACCACTTAATGATACCACCGCCGAAATATTGATATACTGCATCGTGTGATGCCGAAGGTATTGTGAAAATCGCATATGAGTAAGCACCCATTAACATGAATCCGGCTTGTCCGAGAGAGAATAAACCCGTAAAACCGTTAAGAAGATTCATAGATGCAGCAACAAGGGCGAATATAGAACCTTTTTCAATTACTGTTATCAGCATTCGCCAAGATGATCCGGATGAAATAACATTGTCACCTACGAACACTAATATCAGGAATAGTGCAATAGATATAGTGGTAAGGGCAGCTTTTATTTTGTTGTTTAACTGAATTTTCATTTTGCCCTCCTATACCTTATCAATATCCTTCTCACCAAAGAGACCTGTAGGTTTAACCATAAGGATTATAATGAGAAGAACGAAAGTGAATGCATCTGAGAATGTGGTCCAGCCTGTTCCCTTGACGATGTTTTCGGCGATACCGATAACAAATGCACCAAGAACGGCTCCCGGTACCGATCCTATTCCTCCAAATACCGCAGCTACAAAAGCTTTGAGTCCCGGCATGGCACCGGACATAGGGTTGATTCCTGTATAATTGGAGAAGAA
>LFRM01062598.1_pt3 | contig 25920 bp, 25 predicted proteins | sample 618341 | NCBI WGS metagenome assembly LFRM01 (sample SAMN03654438, study PRJNA283298) | anaerobic digester metagenome | isolation source: pool of bioreactors CSTR01a, CSTR02a, and CSTR03a thermophilic anaerobic... | place: Denmark: Kgs. Lyngby | collected 2014-05-21 | reverse complement strand
TGAGCGATATGACGCGTTATACCTCTGTCATTATGATGCCAAGGCAAGACGAACTCAAAATCAGCGCGCTGCAGCTGGTGCCCATGACGCGTGCCACCGCTCTGCTGGTTATTGTGACGGACGGCGGCATTATTCGCGATTCAGTCGTACACATTTCCGACACGTTGGATGCTGATGGGTTGTACGCCATCAGCCGTATGCTGACGGAGCGCTTGGGCGGCAGGTCCATACAGGATGTGCAATCCCTGCTGCGCGGGTTTGTTTCCTATAGAGACGGGGATCCCCGGGTGCTGCTGGGCATCGCTGAGTTGGCAGAGCAGATTGAGAAACAATCCAGCTCCGACAACCTCACGATCTGCGGCCCTCAAAACATCCTTAACCACCCCGAGTATGCGGATGTCGCCAAAGCACGCGGCTTTTTGGCCGCTTTGGAAGAAAAGGAAAGCCTGCTGCATCTCATGCGTTTGAGCGGAAAGACTAAGCTGGACGCCTTTATCGGGCCGGAAAACGGCATCGAGCAAATGCAGGGCTGCTCTGTGGTGACTGCCTCCTACGAAGTAGGCAGAGGCCACCGCGGCGCAGTTGCGCTGATAGGGCCCACGCGGATGCCGTACCTCAAGATGCTCTCCGCTTTGGCTTCATCGGCCAATATGCTCAGTCGTATGCTCAGACATGACACATTACATTGATGGAGGAAGACATGAAACACTCAAAACAGCGAAACGAGCAAGCGCCAAACGATCTTCAGGAAGAGATGCAAAACGGTGGCGTAACGGCGGAAGAAATATCCCCCGAAGTGGATTTGTCCGCGCGGTTGGAGGAAGCCGCCGCCAAGCGTGATGAATATCTGGATTTGGCGCAGCGCGTGCAGGCGGAGTTCGAAAACTATCGTCGCCGCAGTCAGAATGTTCGTGCCCAAGCGTTTGATGATGGTGCCCGCGCTTTTATCAAGACTGTGCTGCCCGTGTGTGATAACCTCGAAAGGGCGCTGAGCGTCGATTCGACGGACAAATCACTCAAGGAAGGCGTGCAGATGGTTCTCAGGCAACTAATGGAAACGCTGGAGAAACGCGGCGTGGAAACCATCGACAGGCTTGGCGAACGTTTCGACCCCAACCTGGAGGAAGCAGTCGCGCAGGACGATCCTTCTTTGGGGGAACCCGGAGCCGTCAGCGAGGTACTGCTCAAGGGCTACAAGATGGGCGACACCGTGCTGCGACACGCAATGGTCAAAGTCATTGCAGAATAGATAGAACATTTAACCACTTATATTTAGCGGAGGAAAGAAAATGAGTAAGATTATCGGTATCGACTTAGGCACGACCAATAGCGTTGTAGCCGTCATGGAAGGCGGCGAAGCCGTCGTTATCCCCAATTCCGAAGGCGCGCGCACCACGCCCTCTGTGGTGGCGTTTACCAAGGAAGGTGAGCGTTTGGTGGGTCAAATCGCCAAACGTCAAGCCATCACCAATCCCGAGAGGACAATTTCGTCCATCAAGCGTCACATGGGTTCCGACCATGTTGTGGACATTGACGGCAAGAAATACACTCCGCAGGACATCAGCGCGATGATCCTGCAAAAGCTGAAGGCGGACGCCGAAGCGTATTTGGGCGACAAGGTCACCGAAGCGGTTATCACTGTGCCCGCCTACTTCTCGGACAGCCAGCGCCAAGCCACCAAAGATGCCGGCCGCATCGCCGGACTGGAAGTGAAGCGCATTATTAACGAACCCACTGCCGCGTCCTTGGCCTATGGCCTGGACAAAGAAAATGCCCACAAGATCCTGGTATATGACTTGGGCGGCGGCACATTTGATATTTCATTGCTGGAAATCGGTGATGGCGTATTTGAAGTTCTCGCCACTAACGGCAATACGAAATTGGGCGGTGACGATTTTGACGACCGCATCATGAATTTTGTGGCTGACCAGTTCAAAAAAGAAAACGGTATCGATTTACGCAAAGACCGCATGGCGGAACAGCGGCTGAAAGAAGCCTCGGAAAAGGCAAAGATTGAATTGTCCACAGCCATGAGCACCAATATCAACCTTCCTTTTATCACAGCGGATGCCAATGGTCCCAAGCACTTGGACATTGCTCTGACACGCGCCAAGTTTAACGAACTGACGCATGATTTGGTGGAAGAAACCATCGGACCTATGCATACGGCGCTCAAGGATGCAGGCCTCACGGCCAATGACATAAGTAAGGTTATCCTTGTGGGCGGATCCACGCGCATTCCCTCTGTTCAGGAAGCAGTCAAAAACGTTACCGGCAAAGACCCCTTCAAGGGCATCAATCCGGACGAGTGCGTCGCGCTGGGTGCCGCCATTCAGGCGGGCGTCCTGAGCGGGGATGTCAAGGATGTACTGCTATTGGATGTCACGCCGCTTAGTCTGGGACTCGAAACTGAAGGCCATATCTTCACCAAACTGATCGAGCGCAACACTACGATCCCCACCGAAAAGTCGCAGGTATTCTCTACCGCGGCGGACGGTCAGACCACTGTCGAAATAAACGTACTGCAGGGTGAGCGCCCCATGGCGTATGACAACAAATCATTGGGCCGCTTCCAATTGACCGGCATCCCCGCTGCCCCTCGCGGCGTGCCGCAGATCGAAGTTAAGTTCACCATCGACAAGAATGGCATCGTCAATGTAAGTGCCAAGGATATGGGTACGGGCAACGTGCAGCACGTGACTATTACTGCAACCACCAACCTGACGGAAGACGAGATCAATACCCGCATCAAGGAAGCTGAGCAGTTCGCCAACGAAGACAAGGCTCGCAAGGAAGAAGTGGAAACGCTCAACCGCGCAGATAGTTTAATTTATGATATTGAAAAGCAATTAAAGGACAATGGCGACAAGCTGACGGATGAAGATAAGGCGATCGTTCAATCCGAAATCGATGCCTTCAAGAAGGTGCGCGAAGGAAACGATCCCGCCGCCATCAAGACGGCCATGGATCAGATGACCGAGAAGGTTTATGCCATCTTCGGCAAGCTCTATCAGGACCAGGGCGGACAGATGCCCCCGCAGGATGGCGGCGCTGCCCAACCCCAGCAAAACCCGGACGGTTCCGTGAATGCTGATGGCGATGTCCAGTAAAGCAAGCGATAGTATTTCTCACCGGGTACTGCGACCAAACGCCGCAAGGCGCTTAGTCGCAGTACCCTGAAAAGGATATAATCATGGCAACAAAACGAGACTATTACGAGGTGTTGGGCGTCGATAAGAACGCTTCCCAGGATGAGATCAAAAAGGCCTATCGCAAATTGGCCAAGGAGTCTCATCCGGACTTGCACCCTGATGATAAAACCGCAGATGCCCGCTTTAAGGAAATCAACGAAGCTAACGCGGTACTCTCTGACTCTGACAAGCGCGCAAAGTACGACCAGTTCGGCATGGACGGCCCCAACATGGGCGGCTTTGATGCCTCCGGTTTTGGCGGCTTTGGCGGCATGGGCGGTTTCGAAAGCATCTTTGATCAGCTGTTTGGCGGCATGGGTGCGGGCGGGCAGCGCAGAAGCAATGTCCAGCGCGGCAACGACCTGCGCTACAATTTGCGTGTCAGCTTCGAAGAAGCGGCTTTTGGCGCCAAGAAATCCTTCGATTTCATGCGCGAGGAAAATTGCGATACCTGCCATGGTTCCGGCGCGAAGCCGGGAACGCAGCCTGAAACCTGTGCTACCTGTAAAGGGACGGGGCAGGTACGTGCGTCCAGCGGCTTCATGGTGACCGTGCGCCCATGCAATGTGTGCGGTGGCACCGGCAAGAACATCAAGGAGCGCTGCGGCACTTGCGGGGGAGATGGCCGCGTGCGGCGCAAGCGTACAGCCAATGTCAATGTGCCCTCCGGCATAGACGATGGGCAAGTCATTATCATGAACGGGCAGGGCGAACCCGGCATAGGCGGCGGGCCCAGCGGGGATCTGCAAATCGTCATCTCTGTGCGGCCCCATAAATTGTTCAAACGCGATGGTACCAATATATATCTGGATATGCCCATTTCCCTCACGCAGGCTTCTTTGGGAGCGGACATAGATGTACCGACCCTGGAGGGAAGCGTCAAGTACGCGATTCCCGAGGGTACACAGACAGGTACCCGCTTCCGCCTTAAGGGCAAAGGCATCCAGCAGCTCAATGGCTCGCAGAGGGGCGATCTTGTACTCAATGTGCAGGTGGAAATCCCGCGGAAATTGAGTGACAAACAAAAAGAACTGCTCAGACAATTTGAGAGTTCTTTATCAGGCAAGGAGTATTCCGACAGCAAGAGTTTTCTGGACAAGGTGAAGAACCTGTTTAGCTGAGGGGATCTCATAACGCTGCTATCGCGGCGTTTTTTTATTGCACTGTTTTCCCCGCCCAGTCTTCCACGGCCCAGGATGATTGTTTTGCGGCCAATGCCTTTTTAGGGTTTATCATGGTAGGATGGCCTGTCAGGGCCATGACCTGCGCATCGCTCAGGCTGTCGCCGTAGGAATAGCTGTTTTTCCAATCGGGTTCAATGCCGTTGTCTTTCAGCCACTGCTTCACACGCAGTACTTTTTGTTCCCCCCGGCAGTTTGTGCGTACGGTGCCGTCATCCTCTGTAGGGGAAGCAAGCACGGCATGCACAGGCAAAAAGTTGGCAAGGCCGTGCATATAGACGGCTGGGGAGGCGGAAACGATCAGGACGATATCCCCTTGCCCTTCATGCATTATTATCTTTTTGAAGGCGCGGGGATAGAGGCGCGGCATCACTCGGGTATGGATGAACTCTTCCGCCAGATCTTGTTTTTGCTCTTTGGTCACACGCTTTAAAAAACGCAGTGATGCGCTTTTGCTCTTTTGGATTGGCACGAGTCTGAGTGCATAGGAGACAGTGGCCCACAAAACGGACAGCAGGTCTGCCAAATTCAAATACCCCTTTTTACGCGCAAAAGCTATATACGACACAATGCTGTCGCCTTTGACCATGGTGCCGTCAAAATCGAATATGGCGAGACGCCGCGTTGTGCATTTTTCTATATCCATGTGCCTCCTCAAACGAAAAAGAGTATTCCTCTTGCCAAAACAGGCCGCCCGAAGGCGGCCTGTTTGAAAGCAAGGTTTACTTCAGTTCAGCCACGTACTTGATGGTCCGCACCATCTGCGTGGTATAGGAGTTCTCGTTGTCGTACCATGCGGCAACCTTGACCAGCGTCTGACCATTGCCCAAATCTTGCGCGGTGGTCTGCGTACAGTCAAACAGCGAACCGTAGGTCATGCCGATGGTGTCGGAGGACACGATTTGATCTTCCGTCCACGAGAAGGCCACATGATCGGCAGCGGCCTTGATGACATCATTGATTTCCTTGATCGTGGCAGTTTTTTCCACCACGGCGTTGAGGATGGTAATGGAGCCCGTGGCGACCGGAACACGCTGCGCGGAGCCTTCCATTTTGCCCTTGAGTTCGGGGATGACCAGGCCAATGGCCTTGGCGGCGCCGGTGGAGTTGGGCACGATATTGATAGCAGCAGCGCGGGAACGGCGGAAATCGCCCTTCCTGTGGGGGCCGTCCAACAGCATCTGATCACCCGTATAGGCGTGGATGGTGGTCATATAACCCTTCTTGATGGGGAAATTGTCGTTGAGCGCTTTCGCCATGGGAGCCAAGCAGTTAGTGGTGCAGCTGGCAGCGGAGATGATGGTATCTTCGGGCTTGAGCGTTTTCTCGTTGACGCCAAAGACGATCGTGGGCAGATCGTCGCCTGCGGGTGCCGAGATGATGACCTTTTTAGCACCGGCGTTGATGTGTGCCATGGCCTTGGAACGCTTGGTGTAAAAACCCGTGCATTCCAGCACAACGTCCACATCCAGCGCGCCCCAGGGCAGGTTGGCGGCATCCGGCTCTTTGTAGATCTTGATTTCTTCTCCATCCACAATGATGGAGTTTTCGGTGCTGGAAACCTTGTCAAACAAATCGTACTTCTTCTGCGAAGAATCGTACTTGAGCAGATAGGCGAGCATTTCCGGGCTGGTCAGATCGTTGATGGCAACAATGTCGTACCCGGGGGCACGGAACATTTGACGAAATGCGAGGCGGCCAATTCGCCCGAAACCGTTGATAGCAACTTTGATCAATGAAATTTACCTCCTAAGTCGTTGGAAATTGAGATTCATTACCCAGCACATTATAGCAACGAAGCCATTGATTTGCAAGAAATAATGCGCGCGAGTATAGGGATCGGGTCGATTTTTCGCCTGGAGGGACAAATTTCGCCCTAATTGGACAAAAAAGAAGCACCCTCATGAGTGCTCCCCTTTTGTGAAAATCAATATTTGCGCTTACGGGCGGCTTCGGCCTTCTTCTTACGCTTCACGCTGGGCTTTTCGTAATGCTCGCGTTTGCGCACTTCAGCCAGCACGCCGGATTTGGCGCATTGCCGTTTGAAACGCTTAAGCGCGCTTTCCAACGACTCGTTTTCTTTCAATCGAACTTCAGACACTTGAATTCCCCCCCTTCGCACATCTCGCCTTGGCATTCGCCGCTTCTAACAGCGGATGGCGACCGCATGTTCATTATATCGCGACCGCCCGGTGCAGTCAACCCAATTTTCGCAACTTTCGTGTTCCTGTGCCTTGAATATGCTTGCGCTGTGAATGCCATGCTTTAGAGTGTTGCATCGGAACGGATCGCTTTTAGGTGGCGGCAAATTGTGGCTTGCAACACTCTCGGGGAACGCACGATTCTTTTGATCGTACCAGTGATCAGAAAAATCCCCGTCGCTCTCCAGTTGCCTGATCATGGCCGGACGATTGTCAAGCACCGGGATAAATTCATTTTCGGCCACGCTTTGACGGATGCGGCTGACGGCGTCGTCGGCAAATGCCTCGGGCGAACTTTGGAAGCGTTACGAACCGGGATCCGGATCCGCTTCCGGCATGCGGGATTGCTTAACTTGAAAACCCGTATCCACGATTGTGTCCGGATGGCACAATTTTAGGATTTCTTTGCTGATGGCGTGAAATTTGATGTCATCGAAATTGATGCACAACATTCCCAACAGTTCTTCATTCTGCCTGATAAACAATGAGGATGAACGAAGCGCGTAGCCGGATCAGGTAGCGCCTCTGTAATTCAGAAGAAAATCGGATATCTTGTAGCTTTGTTTATCAGGGCTTTGAGGGCCACGTTGGTTGGTGGCGCGCCGACGGCGCGCTCACTGATGTGGCTGTTGGTGATGGCAACGACGGATCAAGATTTGTTGCTCAGGTCATGCAGTACTATTTCGTTGTCAGGTCCCAGAACGCGACCAAGGAACTCGGTGAGCCTAATATAGTGCTGCATCAAGTTGCGGTTCATAGAACTATCCTTTCCGGACGCGGATGCGGGCCTTTCTTCGAATTGTCAGGATACGCCATGAGGGAGAAGAAAGTCAAAGGCAGGATGAGAGATAGTAATCATATGAGAAATGTCCATTTCATCGGAGGAGCTGATGTGCTAAAGTCATTCAAAATTGTACGGAGGGCGGCAGTGAACGCTTGACAAGGGACAAGTGAAGTGATAAATAGTTGTTAATGTCAACAAGCGCAAATAGCGGGTGCCCAGACGATAATGCACAGGAAGGAGGCTGGTTTATATCCCAGCGTGTATTGCGCCAAAAAGCGCTGGCTCAGATTCTCCCCCCGCCAAAGTCGTAAAGCAAATGAGGCGAGGGCAATGCCGTCCGCCAGTCTGGAAGCGTTGACCGGGGCAGATGAATGGATCGCGCAGATTCGCGCGGACGTAATTGAACAGGAGGAGCATTTCCATGGCAAGGTTCATTCCGGAGCCGTATCGTATCAAAATGGTGGAAAACGTCAAAATGACTACAAGGGAGGAACGCGAGGAAGCACTCAAAAGAGCGCACTATAACATGTTTCGCCTAAGAAGTGAGGATGTTTACGTTGATTTCACCACTGATTCGGGCACTAACGCCATGAGTGACCAGCAATGGTCAGCTATGATGCTTGGAGATGAGGCTTACGCAGGCGGCAGAAGCTACTTCAAACTCATCCAGGCGGCGGAGGATATCTTCCAGTACGAATACTTCCAGCCCGTGCATCAAGGTCGCGCCGCAGAAAAAGTCCTATTCGGTGCTTTCCTTAAGCCAGGCAAGTTTGCTTTGGCCAATTTGTTCTTTGATACGACGCGCGCGCACGTGGAGCTCGCGGGAGCCAGGTGCCTTGAAGCGTGCAACCCGCAGGCAGCCGATACCCAGCTGCGCGCGCCCTTCAAGGGCAATATGGATATCGAAAGACTCGAAGCGGTTATCCTCGAAAAGGGCCCGGAAAATGTCGGCATGGTTGTGATGACGATCACGAATAATTCTGCGGGCGGGCAGCCCGTTTCTTTGCAGAATATGCGCGAAACAGCCAAAGTGTGCCGCAAGTATAACATTCACCTCAACATTGATGCCGCCCGCTATGCGGAAAATGCCATGTTTGTCAAGCTTCGTGAACCGGAGTGTAAGGACTGGTCCATCAAGCGCATCATCCGTGAGTTTTTCACTCTGGCGGATACCTTCACCATGAGTGCCAAAAAGGACGCCATTGTTAACATGGGCGGGCTGATTGGTGTCAAGGACGCAAATGCGCCTTACATTGACAGGATCAAAGCGAACTGTATCTCTTTTGAAGGGTTCCTCACATATGGGGGCCTGAACGGTCGGGACCTTGCCGCCTTGGCAGTTGGTCTTTATGAAGGCATGGATGAAGATTGGCTGCGCTACCGTCTGGGTACCATGGAGTACTTTGGCAGCAGGCTCGATGAACTGGGCGTTCCGTATCAGTCGCCGCCCGGCGGGCACGGCATCTTCCTGGACGCGGCCAAATTCTATCCGCAGATCCCTTATACCGAATACCCGGCGCAGGTGCTTGCAGTGGAATTGTACAGGGAAGCCGGCACGCGCACCAGTGAGATCGGTTCCTACATGCTGGGGAACGACCCTGATACGGGCGCACAGATGAGATCCATGAACGAGTTTACGCGCCTCGCCATTCCGCGCCGCGTTTATACGCAATCGCACTACGATATGGTCATCGACAGCATCGCTCAAGTGTGGAAACACCGCGAGCCCATGAAACGTGGCTACCGTATCACGTGGGAGCCGCCTATTCTGCGTCACTTCCAGGCTTCTTTGGAGCCCATTACCGAGTAAGGTATCTTATCAGGGACCTAAGAAAGGAGAAATTCCATGAGCGGCAAGTCACCTAAGATACAGCCGGAGCTTACCGGAAAGCGTGATCAATTCAAAACGCGCCTTGGCTTCGTATTGGCCGCTGTCGGCTCCACCCTTGGCATGGGTGATATCTGGCTTTTCCCTTACCGAGTCGGCCAGTTCGGCGGCGCAGCATTCCTGATCCCCTACTTTATCTTCGTCGCGTTCATTGGCTACATAGGCATTGTTGAAGAAACATCCTTTGGCCGTGGCACGCGCTCGGGGCCTATCGGCGCATTCTCCCACGCTATGGTGCAGGCAAAGAAGAATCCCGCTGTCGGCAAAGCATTGGGGTTCATTCCCACGATAGGTTCCTTTGGCATAGCTACCGGTTATACGATCGTCGTCGGCTGGATCCTGCGCTACACGTGGGTCTCCATCACCGGGGCATTGATGACCAACCCGTCCGGCCCATTCTTTGGTGCGATCACAGGCAGCATGGGCAGTCTTCCCTGGCACGCCATTGCTATGGTGATCACTGCCTTCATCCTGATCAAGGGTGTAGCGCGCGGTATCGAAGTGGTCAACAAGTTTATGGTGCCACTTATCTATGTGCTGTTTATCATCTTCGGTATCCGAATCTTCACGGTGCCGGGCTCGTTGGAAGGCCTCAAATTCATGGTAAAGCCGGACTTCTCCAAGCTGGGCGAAATCAGAACCTGGGTGTTTGCTTTGGGGCAAGCATTCTTCAGTTTGTCTCTGGGCGGCAGCGGTACCATTATCTACGGAAGCTATCTGGCCGATAAGGAGAATGTTCGCAAAAGTGCCAGGGAGATCTCGGTGTTGGACACCTTGGCTTCTGTGATGGTCGCATTTCTGATCATCCCCGCCGCGTTCGCTTATGGAAAGGATCCGGCCGCAGGCCCGCCGCTGCTATTCATCACCATGACGGAAGTACTGCAATCGATGCCCGGCGGCCGCATATTCTCTGTTCTGTTCTTTGTTGCCGTGGCTTTTGCGGGGCTTACGTCCCTTATCAATCTGTTTGAAACGCCTATCGCTGCAGCCCATCAACACACCAAGCTATCGCGTACCTCATCGGTGCTGGCCGTTTGTGCGGCCGCGTTCGTCATCGGGCTGCCCTTTGAGAATGCCGATATGATGGGGCAGTTGATGGACATCGTCAGCATCTACATCAATCCTCTTGGCGCGGTCATTGCCGCTGTCATCTTCTTTTGGGTATGCAATAAAAAGTGGGTCCTGGATGAAGTATCCAAGGGCTCACCTAAACCCGCGGGCGAAGGCTTCCACAATTATGGTAAGTACATATTCTGCGGTGTCTCTGTACTGATCTATCTCATCAACTTGTACTTCGTATTGGTACTCAAGCAAGGCAGCATCGGCTAAAAAGCGGCGTGCGGGAATTCCGTCTGTAGTGTGACAACGCAAGCCCAATGAAATGGAGAAAAAACACATGAAGCATATCAACGCACCCAAGGCCCCGCCGGCGTTGGGCCCGTATTCGGCCGCCGTACAGGTGGACAAGCTGCTATTCCTTTCCGGTCAGACCCCGCTGGATCCTTTGACCGGTAACGTCGTGGAAAACGACATCAAAGTGCAAACCGAGCGCGTAATATTGAACCTTCAGGCGGTGCTGGAGGCGGCAGGGTCCAGCCTCCAAAACGTTGTTAAGACGACCTGTTTTCTGACGGACATGGCGCACTTCGCCGCATTTAATGAGGTATATGGGCGCTATTTTACAGGCAAGCCCGCGCGCTCGACCGTCGCCGTGAAAGCGCTCCCCAAAGACGCGTTGGCGGAAATTGAGCTCATCGCTGTTGTCCCGTAATACTCGCTCCATTTTGCGCCCCGCGGGGGCGCTTTTTGATGGGTTCGTTCGTTGACATTCGTCACCCAAACCAGTAGACTGAGGACAAGCTGAGAAACCCGGAGGGAAAGATATGCATTGTGACTTGGTCATTATCGGCGCGGGCCCGGCCGGCATTTTTACTGCTCTGCAGCTGCTCAAAAGGGGCACCAAGCAGAAGGTTATTTTGGTGGAAAAAGGGCAGCCTATGGAGAAGAGGCACTGCCCCAAGGCAAAGACAGGCTATTGCATCAACTGCCGACCCTATTGTCACATCACTACGGGGTTTTCAGGCGCGGGCGCTTTTTCGGACGGAAAACTGTCGCTTTCTCACGAAGTAGGCGGCGAATTACCGCAGCTTCTGGGCGAAAACTACGTCCAGGAAATGATCGACTATACCGACAGAATCTATTTGGAGTTTGGCGCCGACGAACATATCGAGGGCCTGGAACGCGGCGACAGCATTAAAGAAATACGCAAGCGCGCCATTCAGGCGGGCCTCAAATTGGTGGATTGTCCTATTCGTCACATGGGCACCGAACGCGCGCAGGAAATCTACGGCGGCATTCAAAAAGCGCTTCTGGACAGCGGCGTGGAAATTATGTTCGGCTGGAATTGTATCAACCTTATGCTGGAAGGCGATGCCTGCGTAGGGGTTTCTCTGCAAAGCGCCAATGAAAAGGAAACCATGGAGATACGCGCGGACAACACCGTGGTTGCCACCGGTCGCAGGGGCGCTGACTGGCTGGAAAAGCTTTGTCAGGAACACCATATCGCCCATCAAGCAGGGACCGTGGATATTGGTGTGCGCGTGGAAGTGCGCAACGAAGTGATGGAGGAAGTCAACGAAGCCCTGTATGAAAGCAAATTGGTGGGTTATCCCAAACCTTTCAAAGACAAGGTACGCACGTTTTGTCAAAATCCCGGTGGCTTCGTGTCTCAGGAAAATTATGATAACGATTTGGCCGTAGTCAATGGTCATAGCTTTAAAGATTTAAAAAGTGACAACACCAATTTATCCATCCTGTGCAGCCACAATTTTACCTACCCGTTCAATCAGCCCATAGCCTACGCGCAGAAAGTGGGGGAATTGACCAACATGCTGGGCAATGGCCATATTTTGGTCCAGCGCTTTGGCGACATTTTGGATGGCAAGCGAACATGGGAAAAGGAATTGGTGCGCGCCAACGTTAAGCCTACGTTGACTGATGCCGTTGCAGGGGATATTACCGCCGGAATGCCGTACCGCGCGATGACCAATATTATCAACTTCATCCAAGCCATGGAAATGGTAGTGCCGGGCTTTGCCTCCCCGGAAACGCTGCTGTACTCGCCGGAATTGAAGTTCTATTCCAACCGCATCAAAATGGACGAAAACCTGCGCACCAATATTCGCGGTCTTTACGCTTTGGGTGATTCCAGCGGCTGGACTCGGGGATTGATGATGTCTTCCGCCATGGGCGTTATCATGGGGGATCGCCTCGCCGATGAGGAGTTTTCAAAAGCCTGAAGCGAAGTTTTACATACTCTTCCTTGCATGTTTGTGCTAAACTAAATATAATGTGGGGGTATTTCCTACCGAAACGAGGTTCACGATGAAACGATATGTTGCATTTCTTTTATGTCTGGCGCTGATACTGCCGCTTTTTGCCATAGCGGAAACCTGGGATCAGGATGTGGATGAAAACCAGGTGGTCATGGTGTCATCCGAAGCCCGCGAGTTAAAATACGGGGATAAAGGTACGGAAGTCAAGCAGCTGCAAACGCGGCTGAAGGACCTGAAGTATTATTCTGCCAAAGTAACGGGCAACTTCCTCACTTCCACGCAGGCTTCCGTCAAGAAAGTGCAGGAAGCTTACGGATTGCCCGCAACGGGTGATGCTGACTCAGCCACGTTGGAAGTCATTTATGGCGATTGTCATCGGCCCCTCGCGCGCGGCGACAACGGCAAGGACGTTTCCCGCGCGCAAACCAGGCTCAGCGAGCTGGGCTACTATTGGGGGCAGATCAGCGGGAATTACCTGGATGGTACGTCTGCTGCCATCGGCAATTTCCAAAGGGATAACGGCCTGGAAAAGACCGGTAAGGCGGATGTAAAGACGCTGTTGAGACTCTATTCAGACGATGTATACCGCGTTACCCCCGATCCCATGGCGACGCCCAGCCCCGTGCCCGCCCCCACCGCGTTGCCGGACTTGACATATCCCGGCAAATTGTCTTATGGCAGCAAAGGGGACAAGGTTGCGCAGTTGCAGGACAGGTTGAAGGAACTGGGTTATTTCACCCGGAAGTCCACCGCAGGTTTCTACAAGCATACCCAAGCGGCGGTGGCGGCATTTCAGAAACAAAACGGCCTCAAGGATGATGGTGTCGTGGGGGAGGAGACGTGGACGGCGCTCTATTCACCCTCTGCTGCGCGCCCCTTTGATCCTGCCAAGCCCACACCGGAGCCCACGCCCATTCCCTACGCGTTGGAAGTGGATGTAACCAATCAGCTGATCAAGGTGTACGGACGCGATGAGCAGGGCGGCTACAGCGATTTCCTGCGTGCCATGTGGTGTTCTACAGGAACGACCCGCTATCCAAGCGACGTGGGTACGTTCACTATCACTGAGCGCCGCGCACGCTGGGCGGAGTTCCCCAACTGGGGCGGCGGCAAGGCACAGTATTGGGTTCGTATCACCTCGGATATTGCCTTTCACTCCGTCATTTACAGCGCTTATGATACGAAAGCTGTCAACATGAAATCGGTCAATGCATTGGGCAAGCGCGCATCCCATGGCTGTATTCGCTTGACGCTTGAGGATGCCAAATGGGTCTATCAGAATATCGGACCGGGCGTGCAGGTTACAATACGCGAGGACAGGCTGGAGGACGCCGAACTCAAGCAGGCGCACAAGCCCGCCGCCTATGAAAAGAGGCTGTACGCACACCCCGTCACCCCCGCGCCTACCATGACGCCTCAATACGACGCCAAAGTGCCGCCACAGGGCGACATACGCACCCTCAAGAAAGGCTCGCAGGGTGAAGACGTCTTCTGGTTGCAGAAAAAACTAAAAGAATTGGGCCATTTTGCCAACACGGCCACCGGCGATTATCAGGACGGGACCCGGGAAGCCGTCAAGCGATATCAGAAAGCAAATGGGCTCAAAGTCACCGGCGAAGCGGACAAAAAGATGCTTGAACATCTGTACAGCCAAACATTGCTGCAATACGCCACACCTACGCCCATCCCAACGGACGTGCCATCCCCGGTCATTCCATCACCCACGCCATTCCCGGCGGGCTGATTTTCAAAAACCCTCCAAATCATCCGGAGGGTTTTCGTTAATGAGAGGCATGCATGAGTTTTCTGAAGCACTATTTTCTTCAGTTCCGCGGCAGCATTTTTCTTGGCCAGTTCTTCAAACTGGTGGAAGCTGTGCTGGAATTGTTTATTCCTTTGGTAATGGCCAGCCTGATCGACGACGGTGTCGCCAAGGGCAATGGCGACATCATTTTGTCCCGTTCCGGCCTGATGCTGTTTATCGCCTTTGCCGGCGTTTTGAGTGCGCTGATCTGCCAGGTCGTCGCCACCAAAGCTGCCGTCAGGTTTGGTACGCAACTCAGGCACGACGTGTTTAGCCGTCTCAACGACTTGTCCGCACAGGATTTGGATAAGATAGGCACCGCTTCCCTTGTCGCGCGGGTGACCGGGGACATTGGGTTTTTGCAGGACGGCATGGCGATGCTGATTCGTCTGGTCGTGCGGGCTCCCTTTCTCGCGATCGGCGCCATTGTTATGGCCCTTTCGCTGGATATCAGTCTGTCTGTCGTCTTTTTGGTGACAGCGCCGCTCATCACCTTCATCATGTTTTTCATATTGCGCATCGCGGCGCGGCGCTTCGCCGTAATGCAAAGGTACCTTGACAGTCTCTCGCGCATCGTGCGGGAAACACTATCGGGCACACGCGTGATCCGCGCGTTTTCGCAGGAGAAAAGCCAAGCTAAGCGCTTTCGCGATGCTTCTCTATTGTATACACGGGAAGCGCTTCGCACGGGTCGCTTGTCGGCGCTTTTGTCACCTGCGGCCAGCGTCGTAATGAACTTCGGCATTATTGCCATTCTCCTCTTGGGGGGGCGTCGCGTGCAGGCGGGCGGCGTGGAAGTGGGCATCATTATTGCCTTTATTGAATATTTAGGGCAGATCCTCCTGCAAACAGCGGTGGTGGCCAATCTGGTTATTCTCTATACACGCGCCTACGCTTCTGCCAAGCGCGTGGGGGAGCTGCTGGATGCTTACCCATCGGTGCGCGATGTCAGATGGACTGAGAAAGAAATCATGCCCGGTGTGCAGGCCGTTGTATTTGAAGACGTATCGGTCACCTATCCGGATGGAAAGTCGGCACTGGAAGGCATCTCTTTCACCCTCAAAAAGGGCAGCACCCTTGGCATTATCGGCGGAACAGGTTCCGGGAAAAGTTCCGTCGCATCCCTCATCCTGCGGCTGTATGACCCCACACAAGGCATTGTGCGCATCAGCGGGCAGGACGCAAGGGACGTTCCGCTCAGGGACCTGCGTGCCCGCCTTGCGCTGGTACCGCAGGAAGCGGCGCTGCTCAAAGGCACCGTGCGTCAAAACCTCGAATTGGGCGATCCTTTAGCGTCCGAGCGCACCATGAACAAAGCGCTGGATATTGCGCAGGCGGAGTTCGTTTACGAGTTGGCTGGAGGTCTTGATTTTGAAATTGCGGAAAACGGCCGCAACTTGTCGGGAGGACAAAGGCAGCGGTTGACTATCGCGCGCGCCCTGCTCAAAAAAGCGGACGTGCTGATATTGGACGATGCTTTCAGCGCGCTGGACTATGTTACGGAGAGGAATTTGCGCCGCGCCCTGAAGGATAGTGTCCATGGCGCCGCCGTTATCTTTATCTCCCAGCGCGTTTCTTCTCTGCGGGATATGGATCAGATACTTGTGCTGGATGAGGGTCGCATGGCGGGGCTCGGAACGCATGAAGAATTGATCGAGGGAAACTCTGTTTACCGCGAAATAAGCGCCTCACAGGCGGAAGCAGGAGGGGCGGTCGTGTGAAAGAGAACTTGAAACGCCTCTTCAAGATGAGGGATTTTGCCAAGACAGCGTTCATTTTGGCGGCCCTTTCAGCGGTATTCGGCGCGGTGCTGACGTTGCTCACACCACTTATGGTGGGCCGCGCCATTGATTGTCTCATCGGCAGGCGTGTCGATTTTGAACGCCTCACTCACTATGGCAAAGTGCTGCTGTCGCTCTATATCGGTGCCGCATTTTTCCAGTGGACACTGGCGCAGGCGAGCAATCACATCGGTTACAAAACATGTGACAGTCTGCGCAGAAACGGCTTCGCGAAAATAAACGTTTTGCCGATATCGACCATCGACGTGCATTCACACGGCGATATGACGTCCCGCCTCATCAATGATGCCGACACGCTTGCCGCGGGGCTAATACAAGGCGTTCCCAAACTCTTGACTGGCGTTACGACCATCGTGGGCACGCTTATCACCATGTTTGCCCTGAACGCGTGGACAGCACTGGTGGTTGTCGTATTGACGCCGTTGTCCGTGTTGGTTGCGCGCCGTATCACCCTCATGTCACACACGTTGTACGCAGAACAGGCGGACGCCCAGGGCGCTTTGGCCGGGTTTGCCAATGAGCGCATCGCGCAGCGCGATCTGATCAGCGCCTTTGGCGCCGAAAAAGCCAACGTTGCTTCGTTCGATCTGCACAACGAATCTCTGGGCAAAACCGCATATAAGGCGCAGCTGTACGGGGCATTGGTAAACCCCGTGACCCGTTTTGTTAACCATTTGGTATATATCGCGGTGGGCCTGGTGGGCGGTTTGCTGGCGTTGAGCGGCGGGCTTACTATCGGGCAGATCTCCGCGCTGCTGTCATACGCCAACCAATATACAAAACCCTTTAATGAAATAAGCGGCGTCATCNNAACTGTCGGAACCCGAAGATGCAGCTGTCTTTTCCAAAGCGCTCGGAGGTGTTCTCTTTCGCGATGTCGCTTTTCGCTATGTGAACGACAAGCCGCTCATCCGGGACTTTTCACTGGCCGTTATGCCCGGGCAAAAGATCGCCATTGTCGGGCCGACGGGTGCGGGCAAAACTACCCTTGTCAACTTGCTCATGCGCTTTTACGACATTGATGCAGGCGATATAAAGCTTGACGGCACTTCCATCTACCGCATGCGGCGTGTTGACTTGCGTGCCCAAATCAGCATGGTATTGCAGGACAGCTGGGTTTTTACCGGCACGGTGCGGGAAAACATCGCATTTGGAAAGCCCGGCGCTACAGAAGAGGAAATCAAAAACGCTGCCCGCCGGGCGCATGCCGATGGATTCATATCGCGCTTGCCAAATCAATACGACACCGTGATCGGTGAAAGCATCAGTCTCAGCCAGGGGCAAACACAGCTCATCTGCATAGCGCGCGTAATGCTTTATGCGCCGCCTGTTTTGATATTGGATGAAGCAACCAGTTCTGTAGACACGCGCACCGAACAGTTCGTAATCAAAGCATTTGACGATTTGATGCGCGGGCGTACCTCCTTTGTCATTGCCCATCGGCTCAGCACCGTCCGCTCAGCGGACAGCATATTGGTCATGCAAAAGGGGCAAATCGTGGAGCAGGGCACGCATCAGAATCTGCTTGACAAACGCGGATTCTATTATACGATGTACATGAGTCAATTTGGAAAAATCGACGCATGACGGGAAGGGCGCGCATGGACATTTTTGACGTTGTCGGGCCCGTGATGATCGGCCCGTCTTCCTCCCACACTGCCGGGGCGGCACGCATTGGGCGCATCACCCGAAAGATACTGGGCGAGAAAGTGGTGGCGGCTGACATCGGGTTTCATGGATCCTTCGCCAAAACCTGGCGGGGACATGGTGCCGACCGTGCCATTTTGGGCGGGTTGATGGGGTTGGACGTGGACGATGAGCGCTTGCGCAACAGCCGAAATATCGCGGACGCTGCCGGGATGAAGTACAGCTTCAGGAACGTATATTTGTCTGATACGCACCCCAACACCCTTCTCTTGCGTGTGACGGGCGAAAGCGGCAAGGCACTCAAATTGCAGGCGGCATCCATTGGCGGCGGGCGCATTGAAGTGCAGTATATCGATGATCTTGAAGCCGGGTTTGCAGGGGACAAGCCTACGCTTATTGTGCCGCACTACGATGTTCCCGGGGTCATCGCATTCGTGGCAGGCTGCCTGTCAGAAGCGAATATCAACATAGCGCGCATGGGCGTGTTTCGACAGGAAGCTGGCGGTGCTGCGGTGATGATCATCGAAACCGACGGTCTGCCCGAAGAGACTGTGGTGGAAAAGTTGAAGCTTATGCCCAGTGTGCTGAATGTGACGCTGCTGGAAAGCCTATAGGAAGGGGAAAAGATGTTCCAATCCTTACAGGAATTGGTCCTAGGCGCAGGTGAGGGGACCATTTCCGATTTTGCCATCAAGCGACAATGCCGCGAAAAAGGCGAGCCCGTCGGTGCGGTACTGGGAAAAATGTACGCTTCTTTGCAGGTCATGCGGGAAGCGGTGGCAGCAGGCTTGAACCCCAAAGTCGAATCCGTGTCGGGCTTGACGGGCGGAAACGCCAGCCTGCTCAATAAGGCTGTGCTGTCGGGCAAAACGGCAGGCGGCACCTTATTGGGCAAGGCGGCCACCCGAGCGTTGGCAACGGCGGAGTACAACGCTGCCATGGGCCGCATCGTTGCCGCGCCCACGGCAGGCGCTTGCGGAATACTTCCCGCTGCGTTGATGACCATGCAGGATGAGTACGGCGCAACGGATGATCATTTGGTGCAGGCGCTGTTTACGGCGGGCGCTGTGGGTATCGTTATCGCGCACCGTGCTTCCGTTTCCGGTGCGCAAGGCGGTTGTCAAGCCGAATGCGGCAGCGCGGCAGCGATGGCGGCCGCCGCCATGGTGGAGCTGCGCGGCGGGACGGCTGCACAAGCAGCGGATGCCTGTGGTTTTGCGCTCATGAATGTAATGGGGCTGGTGTGTGACCCTGTACATGGGCTGGTGGAGGTACCCTGCGTTTATCGAAATGTCGCGGGTATCAGTAACGCACTCGTCTCTTGCGACCTGGCGCTAAGCGGTATTGCTTGTCCGCTGCCGCCGGATGAATTGATTGATGCCATGAAAGCTGTGGGCGACATGCTGCCCAGCCAATTAAGAGAAACAGGGGAAGGAGGGTGCGCCGCGTGTCCTTCTGCGGCGCAGCCATAACCATTGAAAGAGTATGATATTCCGGAGGAATCATTACTGGCGCGCCTGGAGAGACGCTGCCCTGATGAATTGCCCATGCACATGCCCGGTCATAAGCGCAACAGTGCGCTGGCACCTTATCTCAGGCGTTTGAACGCCGATATCGACATTACCGAGATTGACGGCTTTGACAACTTGCCCCGTGCCAAAGGGGTCTTGCGCGAATCTATGCGCCTGGCATCAGAACTGTACGGTTCCCACCGCACATTTTACATGGTCAACGGATCCACGGGCGGTGTGTTGTCCGGCATCCACGCCCTCACCATGCCCGGTGATACAGCGCTGGTGGCGCGCAATTGCCACATGTCCGTGTTCCATGCGCTGGGCCTTCGTCGCCTGACGGCACATTTTATTGAGCCGGAGTATGACCATTCCTTTGAGGTGGTCGCGTCCATGTCCCCTCTGATTGTGGAGCGGGCGCTCGTTGAACATCCGGAAACGCGTCTGGTGGTTGTTACCAGCCCTACCTATGAGGGCGTTATCAGTGATATACCCGCCATCGCCCGTGTTGTCCATGAACATGAGGCAGTATTGTTGGTGGATGAAGCCCATGGTCCGCACCTGGACCGCAGTCCGTATTTCACCGGCAGCGCAGTGGGAGCCGGGGCGGATATCGTTATCCACAGCCTGCACAAGACCATGCCCTCCCTGACGCAAACAGCGCTGGCGCACGTGGCAACCGACCGCAAGGCACAGCGTTTCGTCGAGGCCATGGAAACATACCTCAGTACCAGCCCATCGTATCTTCTGTTGGCTGCCATTGACGGCTGTATACGCTTGATGGCCGAAAAGGGACCTGAACTTCACGAAAAGTGGTTTGATGCGCTAATGGACTTTGACGAACGTATCTTGCCGCTGGAACACCTGGTGGTATTGTGCCACGGCCGGGATTATCTGGACGCGCACCCTGATTTCTACCGCTTCGACTTTAGCAAGCTGCTGATTTCCTGCCTGGACACCAACTTGACGGGACCGGAATTGATGAACCTATTGCGTAGCAAGTACCGGATCGAGGCGGAAATGGCTTCTTCCCGCGCCGTGCTGTGTATGACCGGCCCGGGTGATACCAGAGAAAGCCTTTCGCGCTTGGCGGATGCCCTGCTGGACATCGACGCGGGCCTTAAGGAAGAATCCCGCCGCGCCAGCGCCATCAATACGCCCCATTTGCTGCCCGACATATCCATTTCCGAAGCGGAGGAACGTCCGTGGCGCGAGGTGTCCCTTGACGAAGCTGAAGGCTTGCTGTGCGCTGAATATATCATGGCGTACCCGCCCGGCGTTCCGCTTGCCATCCCCGGATGCACTATCACCGCCGATACACTTGATGCTTTGCGCACACGCAGTGACAGCGGCATCAAACTCAAGTTTTCCAGGTCCGTGGATGCCGAAACGGTCGCCGTCCTCTAAAAATGGATAAACTGTAACATTTGCCGCTTGCCTTGCTTGCGTGTTCAGGCTGTGGCATAATGTTGTTGTCACAATTTATCGGGAGAAAGGATTTTATACATGAATATGAAGAAATTGACCGCGCTGCTGTTGGCGGCAATGATGCTGCTGCCCATGGCGATGGCGCAGGAGACTGCGGACGCGGTGCTGGCCACCGTGGAAGATACGCAAATTCTCCAAAGCCAGGCGGATGCCCTGATGCCCACCTTTGTCAGTTATGAGTATGTGAGCAGCGAGGCGGATTATCAGACTGTTGTTACGTACCTTGTCCAGCAGGAATTGCTCAAGAGAAAAATCGCGGACATGCAGTTTGACCAGTTTACCCAGGAAGAAGAATCCGCCTTGCGCAACGATGCGCAAGTAGAATGGGATGCCGCACTGGAAGAGTATGTGCAGTACTATCTTGCGGAAGATACCGACGAAGGTCGCGCTACCGCCCGCGCGCAAGCTGAAGATTTTTATGCCGCCAGTGGCTTGACTGTTGATTTGCTTTACCAAAACCTGCTCTACGGCGCTTCAGTGGATAAGATGACAGACTATCTGGTGGGGGGTTACGAACCCACGCAGGAAGAGGTCCAGGGCGTTTTTCAGGAAGTGGGCGCGCAGTACCAAGCGCAGTACGAGAATGATATTGCATCTTACGAATACATGACGCAGTATTATGGGCAAAGCAGCTGGTATACGCCTGCAGGATACCGCGGCATCATCCATATTCTGCTCAAAGCAGATGCCGCCGTCATGGAACAGTATACCGCCATGCAAGCCGCGTATGAAGACCAGCAGGCCGGTGCCGATGAAGAACAAGTGGCAGGCGAAACAGCCCAGCCCACACAACAAGCCGTGGTTACTGAGCCGGTCACGCCCGAACAGGTAGAAGAAGCGCGCCAGATGGTGCTCGCCTCCCAAAAGGCCAAGCTTAATGAGATCGACACGCGCCTTGAAAACGGAGAATCCTTTGAGTCCCTTGTCGCGGAATTTGGCGAAGACCCCGGAATGGAAGATCCTGCCAATTTAGCCTACGGTTATCTGGTTCATGCCGACAGCATCGTGTGGGATCCCACATTCACCTCCGCCGCTTTCTCGGACAGGATGACCAAGGTGGGTGATGTCAGCGATCCCGTTGTGGGCAGCAATGGTATTCATATTCTGTACTATTTGCGGGATGTACCATCCGGCCTTGTGTTGACAAATGAAATCAGCACCGAAATTGCTGATTATTTGAAGACGACCAAAGAGAATGAAGCATTTACACAGGCATTTGCATCGTGGGAAAATGAGATGAAAGTCGCTTACGACGACGCAAACATCCTCGCTGCGTCACAGGCTGCACAAAAGCGTTTAGCGGCGGAGGAAGCACAAAGTGATGAGCCTGACACAACTGAACCCCAGGTAGTGCCTTCCCAGGAGGATGAGACTCTGCCTGTTGGCAATTGAACGTAATTTCTTCGAGCTAACGCTTGACAGGGCAAAGGTAATTTGGTAAAATACAAAATGCGTTAAGCAGAGGCTGCCCGCTTCTCACCCCGCGAATCATGTTTTGCCGGGTCACATGCAATCATTGTATATTGTTGGCGGGTAGCGTTACCCGCCAATTTTTATTTTTCGGAGGTGCATCGGTTATCAACAACGAACTAATGGTCAATGAAGAAATTCGGGATCGGGAGGTCCGCGTCATCGGCAGCGAAGGGGACCAATTGGGTGTCATGCCCATCGCCAGGGCTTTACAGCTGGCGGATGATGCCAAGCTGGATCTGGTCAAGATCGTCCCCAATGCCAAACCGCCTGTCTGCAAGCTGATGGATTTTGACAAACATCGCTTTGAACAGGCAAAACGTGAAAAGGAAATGCGCAAGAACCAGCGTATCGTTACAGTGAAGGAAGTGCAGTTATCTGCCACCATCGAAGAGAACGACGTTCTGGTGAAAGCAAAGCGCGCCATCAAGTTTCTGGAAGATGGCGACAAGGTAAAAGTAACCATCCGTTTCCGTGGACGCCAGATCACCCATCAGGAGATTGGCCTTGCGGTCATGAGGGACTTCGTTGAACGCACGAAAGATGTGTCCGTTGTGGAAAGACGGCCCAGCACGGAAGGACGCCACATGATCATGGTGCTGTCGCCAAAGGCTGAAAAGGCCAGCAGGGCCGAACGCGCCTCCAAGAAGGCGGAAGAAAAAAAAGAGGCTAAGGAATAATCCGGAAGGAGGCACTATTTTATGCCTAAGATGAAATCCAATCGCGGTGCTGTCAAGCGCTTTAAGGTCACCAAGAGTGGTCTGGTAAAGCATCGCCAGATGAACCGCAACCACATTCTTACCAAGAAAACCACCAAGCGGCAGCGCCATTTGCGCGCCCATGGCGTTTTGCAGAATAACGCGGAAGCCCGTACCATTCGTACTTTGATTCAAAAATAATTTGCCAAGCCGGCAAGGAGGTTTTTTATATGGCTCGCATTAAAAGAGCTGTCAATGCTCACAAGAAGCGCCGCAAGATGTTAAAGCTGGCCAAAGGCTACTGGGGTTCCAAGTCCAAGCAATACCGTGCCGCCAGCGAACAGGTTCGCCGCTCGCTTCGTTACGCGTATACCGGGCGCAAACTGCGCAAGCGCGATTTCCGCCGCTTGTGGATCACCCGCATCAATGCGGCCGCCCGCATCAACGGCTTGAGCTACTCCCGTATGATCAACGGTCTCAAGAAGAGTGGTGTGGAGGTCAACCGTAAGATGCTCGCCGACATGGCGGTCAACGACGCCGGGGCATTCGCCGAACTTGCTCAGATCGCCAAGAACGCCTGAAAACCTTTCCCAGCCTGCCAAAATGCAGGCTTTTTTATTGGGTTTTGATTGCTGCAGCATTGCGCTGGCCGATAAACGCTGATATAATATCAGCGTTGCCGGAGTGGCGGAATGGCAGACGCAGGGGATTTAAAATCCCCCGGCTTATGGCTGTGTGGGTTCGAGTCCCACCTTCGGCACCATATTTGGCTGACCAAAGCGAATCGGCTTTTTCAGTCGATTTTTTTTGTTTTTTTTGGTATAATAGCCGAGGTTGACGAATTACCCATAGTGGTGTTACGAAGGCGGGTGCGGTGACCGGGAGGGTGGGATAGCCAGGCGCCTGTCTTCGTGCCTGTGAGGTGGCCGAAGCTTTTGTTCGCCCACTTATCGCTCTCGCGTGTCAGAGCCGACCGTAATGATCTGGGCACATCAGCTGTATGTCGACAGCGGCAGCCATCGCGCTGCGTGCATCGCGGGGAGAATGAGGTGAGACCCATTTGTTCGAGAATGGGGGCAGAGGATGCCATGTTTGTGGATGTGGAAGCCAGACTGAACAAGGGAAACAAGATATTGTTTTCGCGCGACAGCCCTTGCCTGCAAGAGCTGACAGCACTCATGCGAGTTCAGAATCACCGCACCCTTGTAATGTGGGCACTGGATTGTGCCAAAGGGACCCTTGCGCAGTTTGAATCCAAATACCCTCATGAACCAAGGCCAAGAATCTGTTTGGCAGTGTCGGAACAATGGGCAAGGGGAGAAGCCAAGATGCCTGCTGCAAGACACGCCATTCTTGATGCCCATCAGGCGGCCAAGGAAATCGGGGACAGTGCGTATGGTGCTTTATGCCACGCTATCGGCCATGCAGGCGCAACTGTCCACGTGGCGAGCCATGCCTTGGGCCTGCCGATGTATGAGTTGACGGCCATAGTGCTCAGCTGCGACCCGGATGGTTTTCGGCGACCGGTAACACAAAAGATACATTTCTACTATGAAAACCTGTTGCTCCAGGCTCAAAGAACCGACACGTCAGGTCCCGCCTGGGCGAAATTTCTGTTGGATGATGCCAACATTTCCAAAGAAAGCGCTGTTAGTCGAAAACGGACGCCAACGCTGTGATACTGTAAGCATGATTCACTTTTGAGATGCTGTCCTTTCAACGGACCTGCCCTTCATCGCCGGCAAAGCCATTGTTATCGGGCGTCCTTATGCCGTTTGCAGGAGCGCGAACGCGCAGGAACTGCCGAAATGCACGCAATATCTTGAAGGGCCCGGGAGTGATTCTGGGTGCGGAGAGGCTTTGTATCGATCAAATGCTGATATGAGGGGTACGACCATGATGAATTACGCCACATACATTATAGACATTGTTGCACTTTGTTACTTGAGCGGATTGCTGCACAGTGGAACAATGCTGAACATCAGCCGCAAAAAGCCCTTCTTGTATGGAATCGCTCTTACGATAATCATCATTATAGCGGAAGCGGGCACAATTTTGGCCGGCAATGATTTTTTCGGTGTGCGCGGTCCGAATATTCTTTGTAACGTTGTGGGGTTTGCGCTGACACCTCTCATTCCCATTTTATTGAGTACCATTTTTGATGTGGAAACGCTCAAGGCAAACAAATGGCTGCTGCTTCCGACATTGGTCAATATCCTTGCGGCTGTCTTATCCCCTTTATTCAAATTCATTTTCTATGTCGACGCAGGCAACGCATACTTTCGAGGCAGTTACTTTTTCATTTTCGTGGCGGTATACATTTTCAATACGCTCTTCCTTGTTGCCAGCACGCTTCATATAGCCAGAAAGCATCATTATCCGATCATGCGAAAAATGGTGGCATTGACGCTTTTTACTGTTGCAGGCACGACCATTCAGCTGATCAATCCTTCACTTCATTTGTCGTGGCATTGTGTGACGCTTTCTCTGTTTCTCTACTTTATCCTCATGTCGGACTTTGATGGCAGCTTTGACCCCTTGACGGGTCTGTATAACCGTGCCACGTTTGACAAAGCGGCCAAACAGCTAATAGGCCAAAATGCGTTTTCCATTATCGTTTTGGACATCAACGATTTCAAAAGTGTAAACGATTCCTATGGGCATGAATACGGGGACACGGTGCTCAAAACGGTGGCGGCCATCATCAGGGAGACATTCGATAAGCACTTCACCTGTTACCGCATTGGGGGGGATGAATTCGCCGTGATCGGTTTTGTTACGGACCGTGACAGCATCGAGCGTCAGCTTGGCAGCATGATAAACACTTTTGCACAAAAGCGAGCTTCGGACAACCGCTTGCCGACTGTCGCTTTTGGCTACAGCGTATGCCCCGGCGGAAAAGAGCAGGAATTTCAAACGT
>LFRM01187735.1_pt1 | contig 25935 bp, 19 predicted proteins | sample 618341 | NCBI WGS metagenome assembly LFRM01 (sample SAMN03654438, study PRJNA283298) | anaerobic digester metagenome | isolation source: pool of bioreactors CSTR01a, CSTR02a, and CSTR03a thermophilic anaerobic... | place: Denmark: Kgs. Lyngby | collected 2014-05-21 | reverse complement strand
TATGCCCGGGTGGAGAAGGCTCTGGTGAATGCAATCGTCGAATCCTACCTCTAGGGACGTTAGTCGAGAAAATCTCCGATTTTCGCTGCGTCTCAACGAGGAGAGTCCAGGAGATCGTCAGTCATCTGGGGGTCGATCAGCTTTCCCCGGCTTCGGTCTCCCGGATGGCGAAAGACCTCGACGACCAGGTGCAGGCATTCCTCCTGCGGCCGATCGAACAGGCTATCCCATACCTCTTCGTGGATGCGTCCTACTACAAAATCCGGGACGGAGCACGATACGTCACCAAAGCGGTCCTGGTGGTGCCGGTGTCCGGGACGACGGCTACCGGGAGATCCTGGGTGCGAGAGTCACCGACTGTGAGAATGAAGAGTTCTGGTCGGGACTCTTCGAAGACCTCAAAGAACGGGGACTCACCGGGGTTCAACTGGTCATCTCCGATGGTCATACCGGCATCCAGAAGGCGGCGGAAGCCGCCTTCCTAGGGGCATCCTGGCAGATGTGTCAGGTGCATTGTACCCGGGCCGTCTTGAGGAATATTCCCCGGAAACATCAGAAAGAAGTTGCTGAATCCTTGAAGGAGGCCTATGGGAACGAGAAGAGACTTCGGCAGCTTGCAGATGATCTGGACGAACGAGGATATCGGAAAGCGGGCAATACCATCGAGCGATTCCTCCCCGGGCTCATGAGTTACACGGCGTTCCCGAAAGAGCACTGGAAACGGCTCAGAACGACAAACGTGATGGAACGAGTCAATAGGGAACTGAAACGGAGAACCAAGGTTGTAGGCGTGTTCCCGAACGAGGAATCCCTTCTCCGGCTGGCAGGATCCATCCTGATGGACATCAATGAGGAGTGGGTTACCGGCAGAAAATATTTGACGATGGAGGGGGAATGATCAAACAAGGAGACAGGGCTCAGACAAATTACAGAAGATCTGAGACGTTACCCATTGCACCGCTGCTTCTTTGGTTTCTTGCGATTTTTTTCAAGGATACGATGGATCATTCCTCGGATTTCCGGCGTGACGACGCGACTGGGTTGGTGGATCTCCCGGTCACGGGGTACGATCTCTTCTATCACGCCTTCCCGGGCAGCCTGAGCGCGGAGAACATACTTCCGGACGGTGTTATGCGCGATACCCATTTCACGGGCTGTCCTGCGATACGAGCCCGTTCGCTCATAGGATTCAAGTAGTTTTTTGACGGTTGCCATGGAATACACCTCTCCGTTACCTCCTCACGCGGGTTGCATGAGGAGGATGTTGGTTGGGGGTGGGCAAAAACGAATGAGCTTTTCTTTATACGCCCTGGTCAAAATCGAATGAGCGAATACAATTGCAGTCTCTGGTCGTTTTATCTTGCAGGGGGTGAAGGGGGCGGAGCAGGAAGACCCCGGTCTTCAGACCGGAGATGAAAGCGGAGCCGCCCTTCTGATATAGATCCGGAGATTACAGAAAACTCTATCTTATTATAACGCTTAATATTACTTGTATGCTCCAAGCCTACAAGTATCGGATGTATCCTTCAAGAGAGCAAGTCACGCTCCTCATGAAGCACATCCATGCCTGTCGGTTTGTGTACAACCATTCTCTGGAACAGAAGATCAAAGCATACGAACAAGATGGCCAAAAACTCTCTTGCTTCGACTTGAACAATCGTCTTCCTGCCCTCAAGGAAGAATATCCGTGGCTCAAGGAAGTCAACTCGCAGTCGCTCCAGAGTGCAAACAAGAACCTCGACAACGCTTTCACCCGGTTCTTCAGGGAGAAGAAGGAATTCCCCCGGTTCAAGTCAAAGAAGAACCCTGTACGGTCTTTTCAGGTACCACAACATTACCATGTGAATTTTGACTAGAGGACGATCAAATTCCCTAAGATCGGTGAGGTTAAGACCGTCTTCCACCGAATCTTCACCGGGAAGATGAAGTATGCCACGGTGTCTGTAACATCGACGGGAAAATGGTTTGTCAGCATCCTTGTCGACGACGAGGAACCTGAGCCTAAACCTGTACCGTTCACATCTGACACGACGGTCGGGATTGATGTTGGCTTAACCGACTTCGCAACCTTCTCCACTGGAGAGAAGATTGAGAACCCCCGATACCTGAAGACCTCCCTCCAGCGGTTGAAAGTGTTGCAAAGGCGAGTGTCACGGAAGAAGAAGGGGTCAAAGAACCAAGAGAAGGCGATCCGGAAACTTGCCCGGTGCCATGAAAAAGTCGCCAACCAAAGAAACGATTTCCTGCACAAAATCTCTTTTCGAGTTGTGAGCGAGAACCAAGCTATTGCAGTGGAGTTGTTGAATGTTGGCGGGATGATGAAGAACCATTGTCTGGCACAGGGGATTGGAGATGTATCGTGGAGCACGTTCTTTACGATGCTGGATTACAAATGTCGAAAGTATGGGAAGACGCTCCTGAAGATCGGGCGGTTCGATCCATCCTCAAAGATATGTAATAATTGTGGATATCTCGAGCGGGATCTTGCCCTCTCTGACAGGGAATGGGTCTGCCCGGTCTGTGATACTCATCACGACCGCGATATCAATGCGGCGATCAATATCAAGAAGTTCGCCCTGCAAGAACAGAATCTTGTCGGGGTATCAGGTGCGGGACGCACCGTTGAGCCTGTGGACTCGCTCCCGGTGGGGAGGAGGATGAAGCAGGAAGCCACGCCCGAGGCGCGTGGTAGTTCACCATAGATTTTCCCATGTATCACTCATAGGAACTCCCTTTGTAGGTTCACCCGTTGGTAGTGTAAAGAATCGTCTGGAAATCTGACAACCCTGACTCTAACGGGATCAGGGTATATCGATAGGTCAGTATAAACTTAATCACATCACGCCACCGATGAGCCGAGGCCATCAATCCAACAGCCTCACTGGTTTGATGGCAACTTTCAGCGACCACGCAGATCCCTCCTTCATCCCCCTCACTCTGCATAATTAGAATCCTCCACCTCATCTTCCACCCTCTCATAGAGACGATACCTCGAGCCTTGAGAGCAAATTGTGGCAGAACCTGGAAAACTGAAGACAGCTCCCGCTCATCATGTCCCCCCATATTTCGGGGGGGGAAAGTTCCCTCAACTCCGACTGAGTATCAGATTCCCTCAGACCAGTGCACTCAGGTGCGTTGGATTCTTCAGTCCCGCGCGCAACCCGAACAGAAGGAGAATTTGATATGCAACGAAGTTGAGAGTCATATAGAGTTTCCGGCTCTCATGTCGGATCCCTTTGAGGTGAAAGGTTACAGAAGCCTTAATCCGGCCATGTATCCGTTCACACTCACCGCGGCTTTGTATGAGAGTTGGGAATTCCGGGTCGAGAAGATTCTTGTTTCGCAAATGCATCCCGACCTGTTCAACTCTTCCATGCTGGTATAGGAATCGCAACTGTTGAGTCAGGGGAGCATGGATATCTCCCCCTGCTCTCCAGAGTTTGTTGACCCAATGCCGGATGCGTGGTTCCGTCCCTTCTTCCTGGATAACTGCCCCATCCCGGGTATCAATACAGGGTCGAGCATTCAGATGATACCAGAGGTGTGCATGTGCCTCGTATGAGTCGTATCCGGTATCAAGCAGCACAAGACTGAGTTTGGGTTTCAGCGCCTCCACTCTCTCGATAAGTGGAAAAAGGTGGGTTAAATCCGCATCAGTCCCATTCGAGTAGACCATGGTGAGTGGGTATGGTCCGAGATGGAAGATATGGGCTTTATCCATCTTAACCTGGTAATGCGGGTGAAAAAGAGCATATCTGTCATACCGGGATGCTTCGATTGGAGTTGAATCGATGATCCCAACCCTCTCCTCCTGTGCCCAGAGAACAATTGCCTCACCTACAAGATGCATGAGCCGTTCCACACCTTCGACGCCGAGACGATATTTCACAAAACTGTGGAGTGTTGCAGGATTGGGCAATAGATACCCTGCTTCAGTCTTCTCTGCACCAAGGTTGAAACAATCATCCTCTGTCAGGAGACGAACTGTCCGGACATAGGACTGTTTCCTGAAACACTTGATGACAAGTAGTTTGATCATAAGACTAACCGGATAATGGAACCGAGAGACCTGTCTGGAGTAGTATTCTCGTTCAATAGTCTGTGCAATGGTGTCCAGATAGGGCGAACTGAGGAACTCCGTGAGAGAGAACCCTGGTTCAATCTCTTCAAATCCGTCGTCTTTTGCCAAAAACTCGGTGTTAAAGGCCATGAGCCATTTTGGGGCCAGGTATATATACCTGACGGAACAGCTCTTACCGAGGCGCAAAAAAATTAGCAGACCTGGTAAATCTCCGGTAAAAACCAGATAAACTGGCAAGGTGCGCCAGAGGCGCGCATACTACCGGAAAAGAGAGAAGAGTTTATAAGCCAGATCGTTGATTTGATGGCCTCGAGCCGAGGCCATCAATCCAACAGCCTCACTGGTTTGATGGCAACTTTCAGCGACCACGCAGATCCCTCCCTCATCCCAGGTTGCTCTGATGAGCAAGGGTTTATCAGCTCTGTCAGCCAGATCCCTCGCTGACCCGCCCCCCGATACCCGCGCCGCACCTGCTTCAATCACTCCCAATGATCCGGTTGTTGCATCAGGATCTCTTATGGGATCAATGCCATGTTCCTAAGAATTCAGTAAAAACCTGGGGATCAGAATTTTGGAGAAGAGTCTTTTATATTGGGGAAGATGGGTTCCTGATCCATCTCCCCTAAAGGCTCTCCTGTCCTCAATACCTCTACGCCGTTCTCGCAAGATCGAACCGATCCAGATCCATCACTTTTACCCATGCTGCCACAAAGTCCAGGACAAACTTCTCCCCTGCATCTGCTGCTGCATACACCTCAGCCAGTGCCCGGAGCTGGGCATTTGATCCGAAGATGAGATCGACACGGGTGCCGGTCCACCTGGGTTCGCCTGTTTTGCGGTCGCGGCCTTCAAAGATATCTGCGTCGCCCGAGGCCGGTTTCCACTCGGTCTTCATGTCAAGCAGGTTCACGAAGAAATCGTTGGTGAGCGCTTCCGGTTTTTTTGTGAAGACGCCGTGTTGTGTCTGTCCGACATTTGCGTTCAGCACACGCATGCCGCCGACAAGCACCGTCATCTCGGGCGCAGTCAGGGTCAGGAGTTGCGCTTTGTCAACAAGCATCTCTTCTGCGGATACGGCATAGCGGGTCTTCTGGTAGTTGCGGAAGCCATCAGCCTTCGGCTCAAGGACAGTGAAGGATTCCACATCGGTCTGCTCCTGCGAGGCGTCAGTCCGTCCCGGCGAGAAGGGAACCGTCACGGTGTGCCCCGCATTCTTCGCAGCCTTCTCGACACCGGCACACCCGGCAAGCACGATCAGATCGGCAAGTGAGATCTTCTTCCCGCCTTTCTGCGTACTGTTGAATGCTGCCTGTATCTCTGTTAAGGTTTTCAGTACCTTTGCCAGGCGGGCGGGCTCGTTGACTTCCCAGTCTTTCTGCGGCGAAAGGCGGATTCGTGCGCCATTTGCTCCGCCGCGTTTATCTCCGCCACGGAAGGTGGAAGCCGATGCCCATGCGGTTGTAACCAGGTCTGAAACCGACAGCCCTGAAGCGAGAATCTTCTCCTTGAGGGAGGTGATATCGTTTGCATCAATCAGTTCATGATCAACTGCCGGGATTGGGTCCTGCCAGATCAGATCTTCTTTAGGCACCTCGGGGCCGAGATAGCGTGAGCGGGGGCCCATGTCGCGGTGTGTCAGCTTGAACCATGCATGAGAGAATGCCTCGGTGAGCTGATCGGGATTCTCCAGGAAGCGGCGTGAGATCTTTTCATAGACGGGATCGAAGCGGAGGGAGAGATCGGTTGTCAGCATGGAAGGTGCATGCCGCTTTGTCGGGTCGTGGGCATCCGGCACTGTGCCGGCGCCCCCGTCGCCCTTTGGCTTCCACTGGTGAGCGCCGGCCGGGCTCTTTGTCAGTTCCCATTCGTGAGCGAAGAGTATCCTGAGGAAGTTGTTGCTCCACTTCGTCGGCGTATTGGTCCAGGTGACCTCAAGGCCGCTTGAGATGGTGTCGCCGCCTTTCCCGGTGCCAAAACTGCTCTTCCAGCCGAGCCCCTGCTCCTCGATAGGTGCGGCTTCGGGCTCGGGGCCGACATGGGTTGCAGGACCGGCACCGTGGCATTTTCCAAAGCTGTGCCCTCCGGCAATGAGTGCGACGGTCTCTTCGTCATTCATCCCCATACGGGCAAATGTTTCGCGTATATCCTTTGCTGCTGCAACAGGATCGGGGTTGCCGTTTGGGCCTTCGGGATTGACGTAGATCAGCCCCATCTGCACGGCCGCAAGCGGGTTTTCGAGGTCCCGGTCTCCGGAATAGCGCTTGTCACCCAGCCACTCACTCTCAGATCCCCAGTAGACCTCTTCTTCAGGCTCCCAGACATCTTCGCGGCCCCCGCCAAAACCAAATGTTTTGAATCCCATTGATTCCAGGGCAACGTTTCCCGAAAGAATCAGGAGATCGGCCCATGAAATCTTCCTGCCGTACTTCTGTTTTATCGGCCAGAGAAGCCGGCGTGCCTTGTCGAGATTTATGTTGTCGGGCCAGCTGCTGAGAGGCGGAAACCGCTGCTGGCAGGATCCGGCGCCGCCACGGCCATCGCCGATGCGATAGGTGCCCGCACTGTGCCATGCCATGCGGATCATTAAGGGGCCGTAATGGCCGAAATCCGCTGGCCACCACTCCTTTGATTCGGTCATCAGTGACTTCAGATCTGCCTTGACGGCCTTCAGGTCGAGTTTTTTGAACTCTTCGGCGTAGTTGAAATCCCTGCCCATCGGATTTGACTTTTCAGAGTGCTGGTGCAGAACCTTCAGGTTCAGCTGGTTTGGCCACCAGTCCTGTATCGTTCTTCCTTTCCCCCTCATCATTGGATTTCCTTTGCCCATTGCCGGGCTTTTGTTTTCAGTCATATATGTCAACTCCTGAGCATCAATCAGGTGGAAATTCAAAAAAGGCTAAATTTTAAACTTTTTTGTCCACCAGGATTATTTTCATTCTACACGGGCTGTTTCCAGTCTGTTACATTAAACTCTCGTATCATTAAAGTTCCGTTGACTCCGGTGCCGGGCACGAAAGAGAATGATGACGTGAATGTATAGGGATTATATCCGGAGTGGTCGTGACACGCTGCATCACACGCAGTATCTCGATTAATCAGGATCCCGGCATGTTATATCTATCCTTAACTCCCGCACTTTTTAGGCGCACGGGGCAGACTATTCTCACGGTAGTGGCTCCTTTCACCACTATTCGCTTCATCTCCCTCTTTTATGCTCAGGTTGCTAAGGTATAATGTGCCTATACATTTTTAGGCGCTGCAATTCATTCGACCTTTCGATTCTAATAGTGTTACAGGGGCATTTCCGGGAGAAAAGGGATTTATCGTAAAATTGGTGCAATGATGCGCCTAAATTTTCCGGGAGTTTGGGATTATAGTAATACATGGTTTTTGGTAAAACTCTCCAGGAATATGACGAAGGGCGGCTCCACTTTCATCCCCGGCCTAAAGGGTGGGGACTTCCCGCTCCGCCCCCTTCACCCCCGCAAGTTAAACCAACTATTGACCCTCGACAAATTATCGTCCTAGCGGTAGTTCTCTCAAAGTAGAGAAAAGGAGAGAAATTAAGGGAGTTTTGGGTCTGTTGCAACCTAATATACAGCCGAATCTGAAGAACTCACAGGAAATAGGTCAGGGGTGTGTGAATAGCGGGAGTTAATCGTAATCCTCCTTTGAATCAGCGGCAGCGAAAAAATCAGGTATATCGGGTTCTATGAGAACCTCCGGAAGTTCGATCAGATGCGACTGGTAGAGTTCTCCCATCTGAAGGCGGGAGGACCTGAGAGATAACTTTACGGTATGAGCCGGAGAAGGTAAAAGGAGGTTTGTGGGTAAACCATGGTTATTCCTTCCCCCATTCCCTGATCCTTTTTTGCACTTCCGCTCTTGGAAGCCGTCGTTTCTGCTCCGTCATCCTCTGCAGGGCCTGGATGGCGTTCGGTCTCGTCAGTATCCCCTGCCCCACGAGCATGTCCAGGAGCCACAACGTTCCGTGGACATCGATCCCTGATTCCTTGGCAAACGTCCGGAGCAGACCGTCCCCGGTAAGGACCATGTGCCCGGAATGGCGTGCATAAACGAACACCGAGAGATCCGCAAGGGAAAGGGCACGGTGATGGGGACGGAGTTGGTGTACCTCAACCACCAGATCTGATGACAATTCTACGAGGGTGAGGCCGCACCTTTCCAGTTCGGCCAGGGAGATGGACTCAATCTCATCAAGGACAAAATCGGTTGTATGAAGGATATAGGGGAGGGAGCATGGGTACTCAAGGATATCTCCCGCGTTGAGATCGAAGATCACGTTTGCATCAAGGATGCAGTGCACCCGATGCTCACTCATGCTGAACCAAGCAACCTCAACTCACTCAATTGTTCACTGTCATTGCCGAGGAGTTCCTTCAGCCGTGACATGGTGATGCGTTTTTCCGAAAAGGCCCGGAGGGTGAGCAGCATCATGTGAGTCGGTTTCTCGGACGGGACAGGTTCAAACGGTTCTTCCTTGTGATACCCCTTCTTTTTGAAATACATCCAGTAGCGCTGGGCCGTTTCAGGAGCAAGGATGCCAAGGTCGGTTGCCCGGAAGATCCACGCGGCCATGCTCATGCCGTACTTCTGCTTGAGGACATGCAGCTCGTTCAGGTCCAGCGTGTTCCGCTGTTCGCCAACCTCCATGAACGCCATCGCTTTGGGGACGAGGAATGCACCGGCGAACCGATGCATTGCCCTTTCAGGGTCGATATCCCCTTCACAGCGAAGGATGAGATGCCCGAGCTCATGGGCGAGGTTGAACCGCTGGCGATCCCCGGACATCACGCGGTTGATGACAATGACCGGCATCCGATCATCGTAATAGAACGTCAGGGCATCAAAGGCCTCGCTCGCTTCTACAAGGCCGACCTTGATCCCGTGCTGCTCCAGGACGTCCATGACATTCTCAATAGGATCGAGCCCCAGGTTCCAGCAGTCTCGGACATACTGGGCTGCGTCCTCCACATCCGGGAGGGACGAGACCACGCAGGGCTCCCCGGAAGGGAGGTCCAGTGGTTTCGACTCGCCAGTAATTACCTCGACCTCAAGATACCGTTCAAGCCAGTCCCGGGTCTTGCTGAGTATCATCTTCTCTTCGCTTTTCTTCAGCGCCTTCCGGCACCGGTACTGGGGCTCCGACAAGGTCACCTCGATGGAGCGGAAGAAGAAGTCCAGCGGGACATGGAGGGTTTGGCTCAGTTGGATGAGGACGCGGGAATTGGGAACCACCTCACCGGTCTCGTACTTGGAGATCGCCATTGCACTCATCCCCATCTCTTTCCCGAGCTGCCGCTGGCTGAGCCCTGCACTCATCCGGGCCAGTTTGACCCGCTCACCAATGCTCACCTGTTGTGCCATAGGAAGTTTACAGATATATTATAATTTACTTTCTTGTAAACTAAATGTTTCATCGCATGCAAAGTATTTGAACGTTGTGGGGCGATTACCACAGGGCGATTACCACAACCAGAGGTTTCAGTGAATGCCGTTTCCGGTCATTTCCACTCCCTCACTATCCTTGCATAGCAGGTCTCGCATATCTACACACACCGGAAGACCGCTGCCCTTTCGTGACATATATCACACCGACCTGACACTATCTTCACCCGGGAAAAATCTCGATGGTACGGGAGCCCGGGGAGTGGATCAATACGAAATGGCTTCTCGCTCTTCACACCCTTTCCCTTTCTTTGCACGTCTTTGCGGAGGTTGGTGGGGATTGGATAACCTCCTAAAAAACTCCCACCAGTGACCGGTGATACTGTGATTGGATTCCTGGACGAGACCTCTCCTCAGACTACGGCGAACAGCCAGAGACTCTGGTCATTCACATGACCGACTATAACAAAGAACACCACCAGGATGCGGGCAAACACCTTCAGCTTTTATGCGCTAAACGGAACCTCAGTGGTGGACTTTTGGGAGCACCCCCGGAATGAGGATGTTTGTGCATTCCTCGCACAAATCCGTGAGAGAAATCCGGGAAAGGATCTCCTGATCATCCTGGATAATTTTCCGGTCACATCACGCCACCGAGACCGGAGAATTTGCCCGTAAAGAACAGATCGAGCTGGTCTACCTCCCTCCATACTCGCCGGGTCCCAATCCCATCGAATACATCTAAAAAGAGCATCAAACGTATCGTGTCGGCAACGTTTGTCAAAGATCTGGATTACTTGAAGGAGATCATCGAATCATCCTTCAGAAAATGCGCCGTTCATATCGGATACGCGAGAAAATGGATCGAAATGTTCCTTGATGAGAATATTGAGTATAAAATAATTATAAGTGAGCACCAATCCCACACAACATCCGGTTGCCATGAACCGTTCGATACTTGAGGGCTACCTGACGCCAGACGTGGGTATTACTGAGATTTTTGCTCTATTATTTCCCATCTGAGACATCTCAAACTTATTCGATGCAACGATCTCGGGTATAGAGAGAGAGAACTTGAACGGAAAGACCTCGGGGATGGAAAATGCCTGATCGAGCGGGATGCATTGTTTTTGTGAGGCAAGCAGAGCCGCTTCGAGCAGCCAGATCTCTATCTGCTTGTTCTCAGTGGTCAGGTGCAAAGGAAGGTTATATTTTCCAGTCTCCTTATCCTTTACAATCACACCCCACTCGAATATCGAAGATACGATCCGTTCGGTAGCCCTTTTAAGAGTTGTACGCTCGCCCCAGTCCTCCTTTATCCTCTTAACGATCTCCGCTTTTGTAAAACAGTCATAATAGAGAAGAGAACGGCTGATTGCGGTTACGGTATCCCTGAAAAAAGGGTATGCGAGAAGGGCCATCCCCCAGTGGAGCCAGACCCTGTCCTGCGTATTCGATACCTGGAAGAGATCCAATGCTCTGTCCCTGATCTCCACATGCTCTTCTGGAACACGTGACCATATTTTTGTCAGCACCACAACAGTCTTACTCCGTGCAGCGTATGTTGGGATCTCGGGTTCGAGAAAACCGTGCAGAAACTGCCGAATCTCGGTGATCTCGCCGATCTCTCTCTCTGCACTGGCAGCGGCATCAAGCCACTCGAGACGGACCCTCCTATCAAACCCGATCATCCTCGACATTATTGCACCCTCATAACTCTGATGAATGGAACAATCACTTCTTCGATCGATACCCCGCCATGTGAGACAACTTCTTTACCGGGATCAGAGAACGCCTTCAGAGCGTCGGCGATCAGCACGGAGTGGCCGGTCCCGAGATAATCCCCTTCCCATGCAAACGAGTCTTCTGGGTACTTTGAATGTGCCTGCTCCATGAACACGGCACGGTCATAGAGCCTTGCCCGTGCACTGGTCTCTTCGACAAGCAACCCCTGGCTGAGGCGGCCCACACCTTCTGCGCTCACGTTGCCGTGGTCGGCGGTGATGTAGACAGCGTAACCTCGTTCGAGCAAACCTGCAAGCAGGTCCGGAAAGACGCTCTTCTCTAACCAGAGTCTGATGTCGCTGTGCAGTTCAGGCGTCCCCATGGTTGTTCTGTGCATGAGGTTGTCGATGGTGTTTACAACAAGCCCGAGTATCGATGGCATGGCATCATGCAGTAGTTCATCGACCTCCGACTGATTGATGAGGTGATGCCCCTTCGAGAAACCGACGGAGAGTCTTTCAAACCCACTACTACCTGACCAGAACCTCCGCCAGAGACGCTCCTCATCCGTCTCTCCGCCAAGGGTGTGCTCGATGAACGCCGGGGTCTCGCCGGCAAAGAGAGACCGCCTGGATATGGATGTGATGGTCGGCACCCATGCATACACGGAGTCTTCGCGGTAAGAGAACTCGTTGCCCAGCGCCTCTTTGATGATCAACCACTGATCGATGGCCATACCGTCCATAACGATCAGCGCTATCCTTCCACCATTCCTGGCAAGTTCGTGGGCGATGAAATGAGGGATATGGTGGACCATCACGGGTGCGGGGAGGTATGGCTGGTTTGGAAGCGATTTGAAATGAGCACGAAGCCAGTCCCTGAACGCAGACTCGATAGAGAGGTGCAGCCGGTCGAACTCTTCTGACTCCCCCCGGTGAAGCGAGGTATGGAGCTTTCCGCGGATCATTATAGCCCCGGCCCATAACCTGGCGATCTGCTTCCAGTCTGCGTATCGTGCGTTCTCCCCCGGGATGCTCTCTGATATCTTCGAGAGCAGGTTCCGGAGATGACGGCGCGCATCGGCCAGAGGGTCGCGTATAATGCCACAGGTTGCCCACTCCGGGAGTGTGGCCGGGTCGTCAACCTCGATGGGCTTTAATGAGCCTTCAAGGAAGAAGGTTTCAACGTATAGCCTGATCTCCTGGTGATCGAAATGTATCTCAGAGGTATCACTGGCGTTGATGTATCGAACCCACTGGCTCTGCAGGTAATTCATGAAACGGTCGCGGGTGAAGAGGGGACGGATCTCCTCCTTTCCGATACCGAGCCTCGTCCAGATTTCGAGACAGTGGTTCACAAGTTCTTCAGGAACCACTTTTCTCTCGTAATGAATCCTGCACAGGAGGGAGACAAGGTCGGTTGGATCCCTGATCTCGTCCGGAGCGATCCGAAAGACCGTTTTGAGGATGTACTCCCGGGTCTTTGCGTCGCCCATCCTTTCGCCACGATAGTTTTTTGCGGATTCATAAAGCGCGTCGTAGTAAACCGGTTCAAGCAAGCGGACGACGGGGTAACTGAAGAGCGGGAATATGTCGTTGATTCTTACGGTCACACAGGAACCGTCCCTGAGCAGGTCGAAGGGAACCGATCTCCTCCGGTCGTGAGGGAACCTGACAATCAGTTTCACTGGATCGTCTCTCCAGCGTTCCAGGCGTTCGCGGTATTCTGACTCATACACTATCCGAAACGAGAAAGGATCGTTATACGAGACGATCTCATACCCCCGGTTCAGGATTGCCTGCTGGATCCCCTCCTCCAGGACAAGTGCGTCGGGGTCCAGAGCAATAATCAGAGGTCTGTCATCCTGCAGCAGGTTCTCCAGTATTTCTTCACGCCAGTCAGACATTGCCGCCTTCCACCCTCAGGATGATCACGGGATAGATCTCAGGTATACCGGTTCTCTCAAGGATCTGTTCTCTCCCGGCATTCTCCGCGCCCTCTCTGCTGCGGTCCAGGGTCGAACGGTCAGTGGAGGTCACTCCCGTCTCTATAAACTCGCCACGGATGAGGGTATCCCAGATCTGGCGTGCACTTACACGGAGTGTACGGCCGTCATCGTTGATGAAGTAAGGGATGGCGTGCACCCGGACGCCGTAGGGGCCAGAGACCACCAGCCGCCAGAGCGACCATATGCCAGAGACCTCTTCAGGGAGACCGGATATCTTTATACACTTCATGGGCATCTCTGGATGAACTATGGAAGACTGTGTGAGCAGTTCTGCAACCCGGGGGTCGGATACGGTGAGAAGTGTTCCCAAAGAGGGTTCTGATGCACTTTTATCAAAGAATACATCGCTCTGTGTTGAGCCGTCCGGCCATACGAGGTCATAGCCGGAGATGGTCTTTCCAACCTTTCCTCCACGAGAGAGGATATAGTTTGCAACCATCTGTTCCGTCAGGGCGGGGAGGGGGTTCCTGAGGTGCTCCTGTACCTCGATGGTGTCGAGCACCGGATCATCCTGGAAAAATGAGAGAGATTCGCGTTCCTGTTTTGCCCGCTCGGATAATGAGGCGATGAAGTCTTCGAGGTAGGTGTCTGCTTTCTCCGGGTTGATGATCGAGTGTATGAAGAGGTTCTCGAATGTCCGCTCGGCCTCGCTGGAGTCGAGGACGTCGCTGATTTTGTCGAAACCGAGGTCGCTCAGGATGACCAGCAGTTTTTCGAGCAGGACCTCGTGGACACGCTCCTCGACGGTTCCGGAGAAGACCAGGTTGTAGACCTGAACGTCGTGGGTCTGGCCGATACGGTCGACCCGACCGATACGCTGTTCGAGCCGCATCGGGTTCCATGGCATGTCGTAATTGATGACAATGTGACAGAACTGAAGGTTGAGTCCTTCTCCCCCCGCTTCTGTAGATATCATCACCTGTGCATCCCTGGAGAAGGAGGTCTGGGCTTTCTGGCGTTCTTCCATGCTCATCGAGCCGTTGAGGAGGACCACACGGAACCCGCGTGCTTCGAGGTATTCGGCAAGCATCGTCTGCGTGGGGACAAATTCGGTGAAGATGAGGAATTTCAGGTTGGGGTTGTTCTCCCGGGCACGGAGGGTCAACATGAGGTTGACGACCTCTTCGGTCTTGGCGTCGGGTCTGGTTGCCTCACAGCGGCGAGCGAGATCGAGGAGACGGCGCACCTCTTCACGTTCATCGGGGTCTGCAGGCGGGGAACTGGTGACCATCTGTTCTACCCGCTCTTCGGTCTCAAGGTCCCACCAGTCTTCGTCGAGAGGTTCTTCAGGCCTGGGGGGCGGCTGGTCCTGGAGCACTGATAGACGCTTTTCAAGTGTGTTTCGTATCGATCGGGTGCTGCTGGATACCAGGCGCTGCATCAGGACCATCAGGAAGCCGATGTAGTTTCTTTTCTCTTTGAACGCCCGGTTGTATCCGGTTCTGACGTACTCGGTGACCTGTTCGTAGAGTTCGGCCTGGAGCCTGTGTTCTTCTTTCCACTCGACACGGATTATACGGGTGTTGCGTGGTCTGAAGAGGGGTTTTCCCTCCGCATCGATGGCGTTTCTCTTCTCGGTGCGGACGATGGACGAAGTTATGGCGTCGCGGTCGATCGGGCTACCTTCACGGAACCTTGTTTTGTCAATGAGGCTCATCAACCGGAGGAATGCATCGGTCTTGCCCTGGTGTGGTGTGGCGGAGAGGAGAAGGAGATGAGGGGTGTGGTCTGCGAGGGCGCGGCCGAGTTTGAAGCGTGCGACCTGACTGGTTGTGCCGGCGAGTTTGTGCGCTTCATCGATTATGATGAGGTCCCAGCCGGCGTTGACGAGGTCATGAAACCGCTGCTGGTTGTGGTCGTGGATCTCTTTTGGCGTCCATCCCCGGCGGCGTTTCATGGGTTTTATGGCATCGAGCGGGACGACGATCTGGTCAAACAGCGTCCAGATCTTCCTGCCTCCGGGAACCTGGTTCCCGGTGGTTCCAGGGATTATGGGGACGAACTCTTCCTGGAAGTGTGTCCACATCTCTGAGACCCATTGGTTTACGAGGCCGCGTGGGGCGACGACAAGTATCCTGGAGGCCTTTCTGCGAAGTTTGAGTTCTTTTACCACAAGGCCGGCTTCGATGGTCTTTCCGAGGCCGACTTCGTCGGCGAAAAGGCAGCGCACCGGGTCGCGTGCGCAGGCGCGGGAGAGGGCGTAGATCTGGTGAGGCAGGGGGACGACCCGGGAGTTGAGGGGGGCGAGGAGCCTTTCACGGGAGTAGATCTCGATTATCTTTGCTGCGGCGGCGCGGTAGATGATCTCGTTTCTGTTCAGCGGTTTGGAACGGTTTAACGGGGTGAATGCATCTTCATCGGCGAGAAGGATGCGGTTTCTGCCCGGCACCCAGACCCTGTAACTCCTCTTTCCCCAGATGTGCTGGATGGTGATGATCTGCACCGGTTCTGCTAAATCCGGATGCCAGACCCAGTCGCCGGGTTGCTGCTCCAACTCCATATCAGTTGTTTTCGAGTCTTGTCTCTGCATTGTCGTAGTACATCAGGAGAACGTCGTCTTCCTGCAGGATTTCAGGCGGCAGTCGGTCGCCGATCTCAATGATCATGTCGTAGTCGCGTTCTGACCAGCATTTCTTGAAGCCGGCACGGATGGCCTCGGTGCGGAAGACTTTGAGCCTGCCTTTTGTGGTCTTGTAAGTCTCAAACTCTCTGAGCAGTGCTTTCTCCCGCAGTTTTTCAAGGTCGGCCTCCCTGTTGGGGTCGGGCACGTACCATCGCCCTTCTTCGTCTTTGAGGAAGTTCTGCTCGAGGAGGTCGGCAAGTTCCGGCATGGCCTCGTGGCGGTCGGTGTTGCGGGACTCGATCATAAACTTCGGTTGGATCTCCTGGTAGGTCTGCGGGTGATCGCTGAGCTGCATACGCAGCCACTGGATGGCGCTCTTCTCATCGTGGACGAAGAGGGAGACCTGCTCGATCCGGCTCGCTGCGAGGCGTTTCTGTTCGTAGAGGGGGACCTGGTCGGGGAGGAAGTACATGCCGTCGCGTTCGGGGAAGCGCTGGTAGAGCCCGAGGTAGAAGTCACCGGATGATATGGGGACGATGATCCCGCGCTGGACGTGGAACGCAACCATGCGGTCGTAAAGGAGGTGTTTCTGCCGCTCGACGATGTACTCGAGTTCACCGTCCTTCTCCGGTGCGATGGGCAGGTGTCTGAGGTGGTGGCGGATGAAGTCCCAGACGCCCTCCGCCGTTCCGGCGGTGAGTTTGAACCGTTCTTCCAGCCCGCCGTTGGGTTTGTATGCGGAGATGATGAGGTCCTGCTTGACCGACTGATTGGAACTGGAGACCTGGTTGAAGGTGCCCTGCTTCTTGTCCAGGGTGCGGACGTCGGCGATGATAAACCCGGCGCGCGTCAATGCCTGCTGGATCGCCATCCAGACCCTGTTCTGGGAGTTGTGGAACTCCACGGTCATCCAGCGCCCCGGCTTTAAGATGCGGTAGTTCTCGGCGAAGCACCGCTCCATCAGCGCCTGGTACTCCGGAAGCCCCTTGCGCTGTACTTTGTTGACGACAGCCTCGGAGCGGTTGTTCGTGAAGACACGGAGCCAGGCCTCCCAGAGGAAGTTCAGTTCGGAGTACATCAGGTTGCCGCCGAAGGGGGGGTCGGTGAAGATGTAGTCGATGGAATCTGGTGGCAATTGATTGATCGTAGAACTTGATTGTAATGAACAAATGTTGTTTGACACATATTTTTTCATTGCTAACACAAATTTCCGAATTTTATTATTATATGCATCAAATACATTTGATTCATTAATTTGTGAGCCAATATATAATGTGCCACTTAAGGGGTTATAGGGAAAAGAGACATTAGGCCGATATCTATTCATTTTACTTATATTCACCAATTGGCTGGTAAATAAGAGAAGATTTAATCTGAATGTTTGATCCGCTTCTCCCTTGATTTTATCATATATGGCCGCGAGCACCCACAGATTCCTCTTCGTATAGAACTGATGCACATGGGTGACGCCGGCATTTCTCGGGTCAGACATCTTCTCCCCATCAGGCAACTCATCGGTCGGGTACCAGTACGGGATCCTCCCCCCCTCGATCCTCTGGATCAGGGCAAGGTCGTTCTCGTCCGGCACCTTCTCAAACCGATTCTTCCCGACCGAGTAGTTGATCAAGACCGGCACCTGCTTTGCCCGCCGCACCGTCTCGCCGATGGCCTCGTCATGGACGTACTCCCATGCCCGCTCGAGCGAGCGCTTCGTCGTCATCGCGCCGCAATGAGGGCAGGGGAACTCGTCGCGGACCTTCCCCTCCTTCTGGTCCACCGCCGCCTCCCAGAAGACGATCTCCTCGGAGCACGATGGGCAGACAAAGACATCGCTCCAGACCGTGTAGTTGATCCGGCCCTTCACCGGGGTTCTGGTGCCGTCCAGGTCGGCTTTAAACTGGACCTTCCCATCCACGAGATGGTTCGTCTCGTACATCCAGCCGCACTCCTTCTCCACCTCCTCGAGGATCCGTTTCGCCTCCCGCTCGAACTCCACCGCATCCACCGGGTTGTTGTAGTTGTAGGCGATGAAGGTTGCCGCCGGCGAGAGGTCGCAGAGGATCGCCCGGCGGGCACCCCACTCCACGTCGGGCATCTCCCGCTCAACCTTCTCCCTGAACTCCGGGTCTGGATTGCCGCACATCTGTGCTGCAACACCCGTCATCCCCGTCCCGCAGAAACCGTCAAAGACGATATCGCCGGGATCGGTGTAGTGAAGGATGTAGCGCATGATCGCCTTGTGCGGCACCTTAGTGTGGTAGGAATGAGCGTTGTAGATCGGATCGTTCTTCCCCTCCATCACGTCAGCCGCAAACGGCTCCCGCTCATACCTCTCCTCCGGGTCATACGGCCGCCCGTAGCGCTCGATGAACTCCCCGATCCAGGGATTCGGGCACGCAGTGTAGTAGGGCGGGTCGGAAAGCGCAATGATATCTTCGTCCTTTCCAATTGGGAACCCCTCAACATCACGCAGAGAGTCAAGAATCTCCTCTGTCAACTCGTATTTTTTACCGTTCATCCCTACTCCACCACAATACGGATCTTCCGCTCCTCCCTGCCTCTTGTCAGGGATTTGATGTAACCCTCAAACCGGTTCCGGAACTCGTCCACCGTGCAGGGCGACCCATTCCCCTTCAGGCCATCCATCAGAGCATCCCTGGTGATTGTCACCTTCACAAGCCCCGAAAAAACCTCCTGCATCGCCTTCACAAACTCGACAGATATCTTCTCCGGAAGCTCTTTTGCCGCCATAAAATCCTCAACCAGTTTCCTCTCATCGGGTTTCAGGGCTTCAAGGCTTGTGCTGACCGCCGGGTCGCTGAGGTTCTCCAGCAGTGTTTGCGTCCACCTGTCGTAGAGAACATCCAGCCTGTCCTCAAGCGCCGAAAGAATGTTCTCCAGTGGCGCGGATATCTCCTCATCCGCCGGCCTGAACTGACAGTACGGGCAGGTCACTGAGTTCTCAAGAGCGCCACTATCCAGCGCAAAGCACGGCTTCAGGCGTGTCAGTTCCGCCTCAAAACCGGTCAGATCACCCTTTGGCATGATCTCGATGCTCGAGAGCTCCCGGATTGCCTTGAGGGCAGGACTCTTCATTAACCTCTTCTTCCGGTTGTCCCCCTCGACACCCAGGCGCGCCGCACCATGGAGACGCAGGTACTCGTCGATGTACTCCTTCTTCAACCGGTTCAGTTCCCGTTCGAACTCCCTCTGGAACTCTTTGGTCTTCTGAGTCTCCGGATCTCTGATCTTCTCCAACAGGGCTTTTTTCTGCTCAACCAGCGATTGCAGAAAAGGGTTATCGTCAGGCAGGACCCTCTCTGCCTCTGCGAGGTATTGAGTAACCGGCGCGACACGCAGACAGAACTTTGCCAGATCCCCGATCTCCCGCATAACCTCCAGGTTCTTTTCCTGCTTGCGCACATCAGCCCGGCTGCTGCCGAAGTTCCGGAGTTGCCCCTCCGTCTTGAACCGCTGGAGCGACTCGAGGAAGACCTTCAGGTCATCAAGTTTCCGGGCAGCATCCTCTTTTTCGCTCTCGTCAAGAACGCTCTGCCCCCATAGCGTCAGAGAACTCTTCAACACCTCCTTAGCCTCAACAACCTCTTCGATCAACCCGGCCACGCGTTCCTGCAACTGCTTCACCGCTTCCCGGTGGGTTGTGGAGTTCCGGACAAGTCTTGGCGATATCTCGAGGAGAGAGAAGAGTTCGGCAAGCACCTCGATCGGCGGTTCTTTTGGCAGTTCAAGGTGTTTAAACGCTGCCAGGTCAGCAACACTCATCCTGGTGAGGTCCTCAAAATTTGCGGCTGTAATCTTCTTCCCCGGATACGCCACCACCACATCCCCATGGTATACCATGGCAGCAATAACAACGACAACAAACTCAGGCTCAAGCCGGAACCGCAGATCATACTCGACACCCCTCTGGCCGCCGATGATCTCGCTCCGGTTCAGCACCTGACCAACCCCCTTGCTCCGGAGGAGATCATTGATGTGGCGGGCATATACGGAATTCTCAGTATTGATAGAACCGTCTTCAAGCAGGTTGAGACCGTCAAGAACTGCAATGCCGCGCTGTACGCGGACACCGCTTATACACTTGATGGCATCCTTCATCGCCTCTTCCCGCTCTTTAGACCGTATAACCTGCGAGAAATGGGGGTAATCCGGGGCGATCTCCTCAAAGTGGGGCGCAAGACAGTGGGCTGAGATGTCATTGATGGTATCCGATATATCCCCCGAAGTGTTTATCCCCCCCTCTTTCGCCAGCTCAACCAGGGGCCGGGTCACCCCCTGATATGTCACGTCGTATGCGGTGATGATGTTCTCCCGCAGCCACTTTGTGATCGTCTTGAGGTGCTCGGACGCCTTGGCTCCGTATATGCTGCGGTTCGACCCCGAAGAGTTAGTGAACATCTCCCTCGCGCCGGCATATAACCTTAGAGCAGTCTCGAAAGTCTCGTTCATCCTGCTTAACCTGAAGAAGACCTCATCCGACCGCAGTTCGTCCGTGAAGGCCGGCGGATCGTATGGTTGGAGGAAGTAGATGTAAAAGTCGCGTGGCGGCTGGGCGGTCGACCGTTCGTTGGGCGCTCCAAAGAAGAGGTAGCCAGACCTCCCGGCTCGCCGCTCCCTCCAGATGACCTCATGCTCCCAGATCCGGTAGCCTGGCACATAGGTCGATCCCGGTGTCTTCATCACCCCGGCCAGGACCTCGAAATAGTAGCGATCCAGTATCCCTTTATCCAGGGAATCGGCCCGCTCTTCGATCTTTGCGTCATAATCAATGTCCTTCCGAACATCGATGTAATACATATCGTTCTCATCATTATGCGATATGAACTGCCCGCTGACGGTCTTTCCGATCTCACGGAGTATCGACTCGATTGTGGTGAGCAGGAACTCCGAATCCTGCTCCGGTATAGGGAGGTAGATACAGAGATCATCCCGGATCTCTTCCGGCGTCAACCCAATCGGGGAACTCACATCGCCTGTCGTGAGACGATGGACGCAGAGGGCATGAACAATCCTGATCGCAGATGGGAGGTATTGTTTCCTCTGAAACGATCGGTTCAGGATCCCTTCAAGGATCTGACCTTTTTCGATAACCTCCCGGATATCCTGATTTGTCCGCAACGACGTATCGGTGCTGAGAGGTTCCCAGTAGTGGTCGTAAGAGAGCAGGCCCGGACTGTCTGTTGGGACCTCCTCTTCAATGAGTTTTTTAACATCCCTGCTCAACGTCTTGAGGATCTCCCTTTTCTCAACAACAAAAAGTTTCTCGAAGATCTCCAGGTATGCCGGGTGGATGGGGTAGAGAGCAACGTATTCATCAAGCCGTTCGTTCATATCCCCATAAAGTGCGGTGAACTTTCCAAGATGATGCCGGATCATTGCCTTTTGTTCTGGCGTCTTCTTCAGCAACCGTTCAGCCACAACATACGAGACATCCGTCCGGACTATCCGCACCGACTCAAACCGCTTCTGGACCCTCCTCATTGACTCAGCAACGAACTCAAACCGCGGGTTGTCAAAGAGCGCCTCCTGGATCCCGGCCATAAACCGGAACCTGCTCAGACGACAGGATTCACCGATCTCACGCATAAAGTTGAGATCCAGTATCAACTCCTGCTCCTGCCGTGAACGCAGATAGTCAAGGAGTTCGTCAACGACGAGAAGCAACCCTTTGTCGGGGTATTTCTCGTTGAATGCATTCATCATCGCGATAAAGGCATCCTTGTGGTTCACCAATCTGTCTGCAGGAGGAAACGAGTAGTCCACACCAATCTTTGCCAGGTTTCTCTCGAGTTCACCACAGACGATATCACGAAGCGATTGCCGAACAGCTCCGATCTCTGTCCTGATAACCTTAAACTGACCTGCAATCTTCTTTACAGGCTCCTTTATGTCATCGCTCTGGAGATGCTCCACAAGATCCGCGTGCTCTGCAACGGCACTGACAACCGACATCAGGTGCGACTTACCGGTACCATAATTCCCAACAACCAGCAGTCCTTTCTTGTCAAGCGTTGTGTTCAGTTCAAGGTGAGGTATAAGAACCTCGATGAGGTTCTTCGCCATACCATCCGAGATGACATATGTCTCCACAAGGCGCCGGGCCTCATCCTTTTTATCCGCCTCTCGCAACTGAACTACATCTTCAATAGGATCAAACCAAACGAGATCGCCGTATTTCATGCCACAACACACCCCCTCCCATTTGATGATACCGATAGGATCGGGGTATCACCAAGATGATTCCTGCCATACCTCCGGTAGTCATCATGGCCGGTATAAGCGTACACGAGTTCCGATCCATCATAATCTCCGTTCCATGCGGCGATTACGGTTTTGTAACGCCCGAGATTGCTCAGTAAACGGAATGGATCGAGAGCCAGGTCGCGGGAGAACAACACCTCGGTTCTATCGAGCAGCACTGCCTCACCCTCTACCTTCATGATAATCTCGTGAAGTAAGCGTTCGGCCATAATAGGACGGTCGCAAGGAGGTAAATCAAGGAGTCCTCGACTCAGCTCAGTGTTCACGTTGATGCGTGGAAAGCCAAACTGATCTTCGCAGTTGCGCAACACAGCGGAAATCTCTCTTCCTGACCGACCGGTCAGGATGATTAATCTGGTATTTTTAAGCGAAACCGAGTCGAGAGCCTCCCGAATCATCATACAATGCATGAGAATGAGAACCGATAAAAGTATCCTTAAAAATTGAAATGTCGATACCCCCCAGGTGAGTTTGTGGCTCTTTGGCCAGTGATCCTGGAATCAAAAACTCTGCTCAGAAAGATCTATTGAACAGATCTCTCCCGACGATGGAGAGGGGGAAAAGGGGCCAGCCGCAGAACCTCGGCGTAATTCACCCCCATCCCGCAGATGTCTTGCCGCGGGGATCTCCCTGCACTCCCGACTCCGGGCGTGCACAACCCGTTGAGACCGAACACGGGTTCCGGGCCCGGATCTCCGATCCGGTCTTGAGCGGATCCCCCCCGCCGCCGAAAAAAAGATCCCTTAATACCCTCCGGCTATAAATCTCATCTCTCATGGCATTCTCCCTCATCGAGACCGCCATCATACTTGCCATCGGCAGCGGCGCCGGGGTGATGGTCGGGATCATGGGGGGCAGCGGGGTGATGGTGGTGGTGCCCATGCTGACGCTCCTGCTATCTTTCCCCGTCCACACCGCGATCGGCACCAGCCTCCTCATCGACGTCGTAGCAACGGTCGTGACCGCCACCATCTACCACCGCCACCAGAACGTCTACATCCGGCCAGGGCTCTGGATAGCGCTTGGTTCGGTCGGCGGCGCCCTGGCGGGGAGCAGGGTTGCCGATATGATACCGGCGGTCGGGATGAGCGGGCTCTTCGCGCTGATGCTCATCCCGACCGGGGTCTACCTCTGGCTGAAGGGGCTTGGCCGTCCCGGTCTCGCCGCCGCCGCCGGCGAGATCGACTCGCCCCGGCTCCCGGTGCAGACCCGGCGCCAGCAGTTCACCGCGCTTGGCCTCGGTGTCTTCGTCGGCATGATGTGCGGGCTCTTTGGCGCCGGCGGCGGGGGGATGATCCTGCTGATCCTGATATTTGTGCTCCGCTACCCCATCCACCTGGCGGTCGGGACATCCTCGTTCATAATGATGGTAACCGCCGCATCGGGCACGGCGGGCTACATCATCCACTCCAACATCGATATACAGGCAGCGCTGATTGCAAGCGTTCCCACCGTGCTTGCCGCCGGCATCGGTGCCGGGATAGCAAACAGGGTCAGCGAGAGGACGCTTGGCCGGATCATAGGTTTTATCCTGGCGGCTCTCGGGTTTGCCATGATCGCAACGCGGGTCGTGGCCGGGGGGTGAGGGAAGACCCACCCGTCAAAAAGAATTAAACCACCGACGAGAGGGTGCACGTTTTTGCCAGACAACCCTTTATGTGGTATGCCCGGGGTATGAGCGGGACGCCCCCGAGTGACACCCCCGCCTCCCGGCTGTTCAGCCGTGTGAGAAGAGTGGAATTAGCCGGAAGGTTCTCGCCTGAAACCGGGTGAGGGGATGCACTTCAATGGCAGTGTATCGATGGGGAATCGCCCCCTGGGGAGGGGGACGGGACTTCTCCCCGCCCCTGTCGCTCGCGTGTCACCGGGAACGGTGTTCGTGGATCACCCCCACCTCCCGGCGCTTCCAGCGCCTCCTCCCGCCCCCTCGATAGGGGGCGGGCAGTGCGTGGCGATTGGCCAGATGGCCGTGGCAGGGGACGGGAACAGGATTCTTCGGGGGGTTTTCACCGACGCTCTGGTTGACGCTTTGCAGGGCACGGCATCTATGGGAAATCGCCCCGTGGGGGAGGGGCTGACGGGGAGGGGGCGGAACGCCCCTTCCCCTGTCGCTCGCGTTTCCCGTTGAACGGTATTTATAGATCACCCCCACCTCCCGGCGCTTCCAGCGCCTCCTCCCGCCCCTCGATAGGGGGCGGGCAAGTGTTTGGCGATTGGCACGATGGCCGTGCACATGGGGAGAGACAGGATCTTCGGTGAGGTTCTCGCCTGAAACCGGGTGAAGGGATGCTATTCACTGGCACTGTATCTATGAGGTATCACCCCCCTGGGGGAGGGGCTGACGGGGAGGGGGATGGAACATCCCCCGCCCCCGTCTCCTGCATATCAACCAGACACTCTTTTTCCGTCGGAGGTAGAGACACCCCCGCCTCCCGGCCGCTCCGCGGCCTCCTCCCGCCCCCTCGAGAGGGGGCGGGGCAGTGTGGGGCGATTAGATGTTGTCTAACGCCGAAGTCAGACAGATCACTCATCTGGACAGGTATAATGCAGCCCGGTTGAGGGATCGAACATGACTGGAATGTGATTGTCACATTCCTGCCACATTTTCCGATCCGAAATGTGCGCAGATTGTGAAGTCATCATTTCACGGCATTCCTTCGATTGCCCTGGCCTGTGATCCGCCTCACCCGCCCCCAAAGACCCTGATCAGCACCGCCACCACCCCGCCGACGACTCCCCCGGCCCCGGCGCTGACCGTCGAGACCCTCCGCTCCTCGCCCGCTTTCTCGGCCTGCCACCCCTCCAGCGCCCGGAGCCGGGCCTCAAAATCCTCGTCCCTGGCCTCCATCCGCTGGAGCGTCCGGCATATCCACTTCACGTCGCGGTTCGTCTCGTAGACGAGCTCCCGGGTGGTCTTCTCGGTGGTCATGGTCCCCTCCTGTGGGAGTATGGGTCGGCTGAATCGAAAAGCCATACGGTAAAGGATATATTGGTGAATCCGGGCAAGATCCAGCGTTTTTGATACAGTCAGGCTGATACCCTCTCCCGCCAACCCTATAGTTGTCTGTCACATTCCCGGGAACCCTGGCAGGCAGGAGACAGAACCCATGGCAGACTTTGTGCTGAGTACTGTAAACAGAACGGCGGTCCGGGAACTTTCGGTCCCGATCCCCAACGTAACGGCGTTTAACAACCTCGTCCAGTCGGTCATCGACGACAACCCCTTCGGCTGTGTCGGCTACACCAACTCTGACGGGGAGTATATCGAGCCGGTCGTCCTCAACCGCGAGCACTACATCGCGAAGGTTGTCTTCCTCGACGGTGATGGGAAGCGTGTCGGGACGGTCTCTCTCAACTCGCCGACGATCGCCGCGTTCGAGGCGAACGCCGCCGAGGTGATGGACAACGCGGCCATTGCAGCCGCGATGGGCGGCACGGCCGTCCGCGACCTCCCGCACGAGACCTACTACGCGCAGCTCCGGTGCCACGACCCCTCGGGCGACGACTACTACCTCACCTTCACCCGGAAGACCCTCAGGCTCTCGTCCTACCAGGATGAGGCCATCAGGGACACGGTCGAGACCTGGGCCGACGCCGTCGCGTCGCTGGACTGAAGGGGCCTCTCGCCCCCTTCACTTTCATCCCGCACACACCTCGCATTTAACAATCCCCTCTTCTCCACAGTGACGTATGACGCATTCGTCCCTCCTCCGCTCCGACGAGACGCTCTTTCGGGATCCCGAGGTCTTCGAGTTTACGTATCTCCCCGAGCAGATCCACTACCGCGACGCCCAGGTCCGGGAACTCGCCTTCCTCCTCCAGCCGGCCCTCCGGGGCGGGAGCGCCCTCTCCGCCGTCCTCCGCGGA
>LFRM01339227.1_pt1 | contig 25969 bp, 25 predicted proteins | sample 618341 | NCBI WGS metagenome assembly LFRM01 (sample SAMN03654438, study PRJNA283298) | anaerobic digester metagenome | isolation source: pool of bioreactors CSTR01a, CSTR02a, and CSTR03a thermophilic anaerobic... | place: Denmark: Kgs. Lyngby | collected 2014-05-21 | reverse complement strand
GTTTCAAACACACCACTGTAAATGAACCGTACGATGCGGCCGCCCGCTTCGGTCGTTTCGCCGATGACCGCCCTCAGCCGTCCGTCGCCAAATGTGACGACCGCGCCCGTGTGCAGCCGACGCCCCGGGCGCACCAGTGTTTCCCACATATCGATGCTTTGCCTTTTCAGCAGCAGCACTTCCGCCGGGACGCCGGTATCTTCCTTGATGCCCAGTAGCCGAGCGGAGATCACCTTGGTATGGTTGATGACCATCACATCGCCCTTGCGCAGAAAATCGGGCAGCTCGCGGAAAATGCGGTGCTGCCTGACGCTGTTTTCCCGGTTGCATACCAGCATGCGGCTGGCATCACGCGGGGTGATGGGCGTTTGCGCTATCAACTTTTCGGGCAAATCATAGTTGAAATCAGATGTCTTCATTGAAGAAAGCGACCTGTTCGGCGGAGTTTTGGCTGGCGGCAGCGGGCAATGTGCGTCCCAAATGTTCGTAAGCGTGGGATGTCGCGATGCGCCCGCGCGGCGTACGCTGGATGAACCCCAGCTGCAGCAGGTACGGTTCGTATACATCTTCAATGGTGATGGCGTCTTCCCCGGTCGTCGCCGCCAAGGTGTCAAGGCCAACAGGGCCGCCGGAAAATCGGTCGATCATTGTCAGCAGCACCGTCCTGTCCACGCGATCAAGGCCCAAACCATCCACGTCCAGCATTCTGAGGCCTTCTTTTGCCACATCCAGCGTGATGCGACCGTCTGCTTTCACCTGCGAAAAATCTCGCACGCGCTTTAGCATCCGGTTGGCGATACGCGGCGTGCCGCGGCTGCGGCGGGCGATCTCCATAATGCCTTCCTGATCCCCCTGCATGCCCAGGATGCGGGCGGAGCGCGTGACGATCTGTGCCAGTTCCTCGGGGCTGTACATTTCCAGCCTGAAAGTCATACCGAATCGGTCGCGCAGCGGGGCGGACAGCTGGCCTGCCCGCGTAGTGGCGCCGATGAGTGTAAACTTGGGCAGATCCAGCCGCATGGAACGTGCCGTGGGTCCCTTACCGATCATCAGATCCAGCGCGTAATCTTCCATGGCAGGGTAAAGGACCTCCTCCACCGTGCGCGACAGGCGATGGATCTCATCGATGAAGAGAACGTCTCCATGCGACAGATTGGTCAAAATAGACGCCAGATCGCCGGGGCGCTCAATGGCAGGGCCGGAGGTAACGCGGATGTTCTGCCCCATTTCGGAGGCGACAATGGCTGCCAGTGTGGTCTTGCCCAATCCGGGCGGGCCGTAAAGCAATATATGATCCAAAGCATCCCGCCGCTTCAGCGCGGCCTTAATGTATATGCCAAGGTTCTCTTTGACCGTTTGCTGTCCCACGTATTCCTTAAGGCTGCGTGGTCTGAGCGACGTATCCAAATCTTCGTCGTCGCGATGCAATTCAGTCGTCACGAGGCGTTCGTTTTCCATACTTATCCTTTCATGATGCCGCGCAGCGCCAGGCGCACCAGCTCATCCGCACGCTCTTCACTGCCTCCGGCCTTGCAGGCGGCCGATACGGCACGCGCCGCTTCGCTCTGGGTGTACCCAAGCGATTGCAGTGCCAAAATGGCTTCGCCCACGGCGCCTTGAGGGGGCGTGTCGTCGCTCTGCGTTCCGGGCAGAAGAATCGCGCCGTCCAGATCATCGGCAGACAATTTGTCCTTAAGTTCCAGCACCAGCCTTTGCGCCGTTTTTTTGCCGATACCGGGCGCGCGCATCAATGTTGCCACGTCGTTTGTCATGACGGCCATGGTCAAATCACGAAGCGGCATGCTGCCCAAAATGGCTAATGCCGTGCGCGGGCCGATGCCCGATACGGCGGTCAAGCGCAAGAACATGCCCTTTTCTTCATACGAGCAAAAGCCCAGAAGCTCCATGGCGTCTTCGCGAACGCTGAGCCACGTATAGACCCGCATGATTTCGCCGCGAGCGGGCGCGCCCGACAGGGTGGAAGCAGTGCAAAGTATCTCGTAGCCCACGCCGCCGGCATCAATAACCAGCGTCGAAGCGGTTTTGTCCGTGACAGCACCTTGGATGTATGCGTACATAGGGCCTCCGTTATTTCATCTTAAACTGGAAGCGGGCGCGGCCCGCGTTGGCATGGGTGATGGCAGTTGCCACGGCATCCGCCGCGTCGTCAGGGCGGGGGATATCGTTCAAATGCAGTATCATTTTTACCATCTGTTGTACCTGTTGCTTTTCCGCGTGTCCGTAGCCTACCACCGCCTGCTTGATTTGCATGGGCGTGTACTCATATAGATTGTCGGGAGCAAAGTCTGCGCAGACGGCGATCGCCACGCCCCGCGCGGCACCCACAGTAAATGCGGTGGTCACATTGCGGAAGAAAAATAATTCTTCGAACACGATTTCATCAGGGGCATATTCTTCCAGAATTTCCCTAAGCTGCGTGCGGATGGACAGCAAGCGCTCCGGAAAGGGCATATTGGCAGCGGTGGAAACAATGCCGCACGATATATAGCGGCTGTCTCCTCTCTCCGTTTCAATAACACCCCAACCCATTGTAGCCAGGCCGGGGTCGATTCCCAATATCCGCATGCTTCCTCCTGAGTTCACCATATCTTAAATTATCGCGCCTGTCTTGTCAAACCGCTGACGAGGCTTGATCATAGCCCAGCCAACGCGATATCATCTTTTCCACATGCTGTTTGGCGATGCCCGCGCCCATGACGTTTTCCGCGTTCGTTGCAGGCGCTTCACCCATAAGACCCACGAACTGGCTGACTTTCAGCCCCAACGCTTCCTGAATATCAGCATCCGAACCTTCAGGCGATACAAGATAGTAGCACAACAGCGAATCCTTTTGGCCGATCCTGTGGGCGCGGTCCTCAGCCTGGCTGTGAACGGCGGGGGACCAGTCCAGTTCTCCGAAGACAATGCAGCCCGCTCGCTGAAGATTGAGACCTGAAGCCGCTCTGAGCGAAATACAGCACAGGTTGGTTTTACCGCCCATGAAGCGTTCGACGCTCTTGTCTTTTTGATCTCCTGTTTCACGGCCGGTGATGAAAGCGGGGGAGAAGACGTGCAGCTCTTTTTTGTATAGATCCATAACCGCGTGGTGATGCGCGAAGAGCAGCACTTTTTCGCCTCCCTCCAGCAGGGCACGCACGAACTGCGCCACATAGGGCGCTTTTGCAAGCCCCGTTGCCTGCCTTTCGCCTTGGGAAATATTCCCCTCCAGCAATGCGCGTTCAGACGGCGTCAGGTCGGTATTTTCGTACCAGTTCTTCAGATTATCAAGAACCGGCCGCATCATGGCGCGGTACACGGCGCTGTCGCAGTCTATCTCTTGCACCAGGCGCCTTTTGTCCGGCAGTTCCGGCAGCACTTCGGTTTTAGTGCGGCGCAGCATCAACCCCTCCCGGCGCAGGTGCTCGCCTAACAGGTCGGGCTTGGCGACGATGTTGTTGCCATACCCATAGCACCATTCACGGGTGAAGGATTCCCAATCGCCCAGCAGATGATAATCCAGAATATTGACCACATTCCATATTTCGCCACCGTGGTTGTATATGGGCGTACCGCTGAGTCCCATAACCCTTTGGCAGCTCTCCGCCAGCAGTGATGCCGCGCTGTACTTCTCCGTCCCGCTGTGGCGCAGTTCCTGTATTTCGTCAAAAACGACCGTGCTGAAGCGGTAGGCGGGCAGTGATTCCTTCCAGCCGCGCAGCAGTAAGTAATGCATCACGTAAATGTCCGCTTCCGGCAGCGCGTAGGGCTTAAGGCCCTTGATCACATGCACGCGCGGCGCACTCCCGTGAATCATCAAAAAGCGCGAAATCTCGCCGCACCAGTTACGCACAAGATGAGCAGGCACGACGATAATGGCGGGAAAAGCTTTCAGTACCGCCAAACAAGCCAGAGCCTGCACCGTTTTGCCCAGCCCCATCTCATCCGCCAGCAGCGCCCGGGGGCTGTTATAGAGCCAATTAAGGCCGATCTGCTGGAAGTTGCGCAGCTTGCCTTGAAAAGAACCATCAGGCGGCGTCATGACCCCGGGGGCGTGGCGCATTTGTGCCATTTTTGCGGCGTGCTCGCGGGCATCTTCTATCTGTTTATGCCACCGGTCCAGATCCCGCGCCGATATTTCCAGCGGATAGCGCTGCATCAGCCAGTTAAGCTCACCCACGGTACGTCTGTGGGCGCTGAAGCGCGCGGTGCCCCTGCGGCCGCTGTCCGAACCGGGAAATAGCCGCTTGGCGAGTTCTGTAACGCAGGGTTCAGCCTTGATGACCCAGCTGTCTCGCTTGCGGTTATAGCTGAGAGTGCCATAAAGGTGACTGCCCGGCGTTGGGGTCTGCAGGTAGGAAGGCAGAGTATAATCCGCAATGCCTTCTTCCAGCACAGGGACCGGTTCAGGTTTATCCATTGCGATGAGCGGCGTCGCCGTTGCAGGCTCCTTGGGTTTACCCTGTGGATTAGCTACGCCCCACAAGCGGTAAAGGCTCAGGACGAATGTCGGCTTGCCCTCAATTTCTTTGGGAAGCGTCAGTCCCTGCTCAGACAAAATGATCAGTGCGCTGATTTGATCCGAAGCCGCATAACGGGTCAACTGCTTCATGAGCTGTGTTTTGTTTGGACGCCCGCGCTTTATTTCAATGCCAACGCTGTCCGCCACAATATCCACGCGGCACCCTTTGGCGACGCTGACTTCATGTTTGCACGCAATTCCCGCTTGTTCAAGGGCATTCAGGGACATTTGATGCAGGTCCATTTCCTCGGACGCGAAAGGTGCCCGCATGTTTGAAAGTGCGCCGATTATGCGCTGCATGTCTCCCATTGTTTCCCCCGGTCATTCATTAATGTTTCAGTCGTATTATATCGCAGCGGCCTAATTATTACAATGTTATTACAATATGCACACATTTTTGCTTGAAAGTGCCGCTGTCATCTGTTATCATTTACATTAACTTTTACGAAGGAGCCTGCCATGATACAACGGTTGACCATCCTGTTTACTATTTTATCCCTAATGTTTACAGCAGTTTCAGCGCAAGAGCTTTTGATTACGGATCCTCCCCAAGTCGTGCGGCCCGGTAAGACCGAGCGCTTCAGCTTTGAGTCGGGCAGCAGCGAAAGTGTCGGCATTTCTCTGCTCGATGTTTCAGGCGGTGAGCTATTCTCCATTTTTCCCGAGTACCCCGCAGTTCCCGGCGTTAACCATTTCGTATGGAACGGTTATGGTCCGGGCGGCGTTCCCGTAGATAAAGGCACCTATGCGCTGCAGATACGCCAAGGCGATTACGCGAGCAGCATCCCCCTGAATGTGGGCGACGCAGGGCCCGCCATCCAGTCTTTCAGCGTAAGCGACGCCGTTATCACTCCGGGCGCACAGTGGAAGGTGACTGCCTATGCCAACATGGCGGGCGAACTGTCCATCAGCTTAAGTGCCAATGGGCAAAGTACAACAGTGGCTAAGGTTCAGGCGCAGGAGGGGGACAATACACTCGTTTGGGATGGCACCATCAACGGTACTCCGGCGCCTTCGGGTACCCAAATGATCGCGCTTGCGTTATCAGACGAAGAAGGCGTCGCCAGCAACCCGCACTATATCGGCGTAGCCATAAACGACGCACCCGCAGCGGAATCGACTCCCGAAGCGACGGCCGCCCCCACTGCATCACCCCAGCCCACTGCCGCGCCCATGACATACAAACCGCCCACGGCTGATACGGTCGCCGCCGAAGACCTCGGCAGCAATTACTGGACGCTGCCTGTCGGAAAATGGGATGAACAGGCTATTTGGGATGTTATGATGCAGCCCATTACGGTGGTAAACGGCGTCACCAAACAACCGCAAAAAGAGACATACAAACTGCGTTTGCGGCCGGACGCCAGCTTGACGGACGACAACATCATCGGCGAGATTACCGGCGAAGCCCAGGGCGTCAACGTGTTGGAAACGCTGGACAATGGGTGGTCATTGGTCGAAATATTCAACTCGAGTTACGGTCCGGACTGTGATACGCGTCCCGGCTGGGGCAACACAGATGAGCTGATCAAAGGTTATGTTGAGACCGATCGGCTGGAAGTCATCACTCCTCGCACGGATTACGGTCTGCTGATAGACAAACACACCCAAAGACTGTATATCTTTCGTGAAGGAAAGATGTTTTCAGAACTCGTCATTTCCACCGGAATACCTACCAAGAAGCAGCCTTGGAACGAGACGCCCTCGGGTGAGTTCCTGATGGTTTCGCGGACGGGCGGTTTTTGGGCAGGCAACTTGTATTGTGATATGGCTATGCGCATTAACGGTGGTGCGCTGATACACGAAGTGCCGTACATTCTTAATGAAGCAACCAATTACAAAGACTACAGTTCTGAAGAAGCAAAACTGGGTACAAAGGCCAGCCATGGCTGCATCCGTGTGCAGCGCAAGAAGAACGATGACGGTCTTAACATGACATGGCTATGGAACAATATCAAGGTGAATACCAAAGTGCTGGTGTGGGACGATATGCCCGGCCGCTTCACTGAATACCCCGACCCGGATCTTAAACTGTTTTTCAACCCCGTTGGCGGATCCTACTATCATCTGGATCAGAATTGCTCGAGCATCAAGAAGAGATGGCTGCCTCTGGAAGGTTCCTTCACTTATGCGGAAATAGAGAATGCCGAACACCAGAAACTGACCCCCTGCAAATACTGCAATCCTCCACTTCGCAAAGCGGAAATCGATGCCATTAACAAGCAGAGCGGATTTTGATTGATGTGTTTAGCGGCGCGACCTACGCCGCGCCGCCCGCTTCTTATATCCGAGGTGTGAGGAACGCGTGCCACCGCGGCGCTATTGCAGCTGTTAGCGGGTTATGTTGCGGTTGCATCAGGTGCCGAAACACGTTATAATGCATGAAGGCCGGTCGGTCATTGCCTGTGAGGAGGTTCTTTCGGATGGAGTTTAAGATAAAGAACGATATAGGGACGATTTACATTTCAGAGGATGTTATGCTGAAAGTCGTCGGCTATGCCGCGCTTGAATGTTACGGCATTGTTGCCATGTCCTCCAAACGCGCCAAAGACGGCATCGTCGAATGGCTGGGTCGGGAAAATCTGTCCAAGGGTGTGCAGCTTCGCGCGGTAGAGGATATGATCGACGTGGATCTGTACATTATCGTGGAATATGGTATTTCTGTCACGGCCGTTTGTGCTGCAATCAAGGAAGTAGTCAAGTACAAGCTGGAAAGCATGACGGGCGTCAAAGTACGCAATGTGAATATTACGGTAGAAGGCATCCGCATTTAAGCGCTGCATGAAACGGAGGAGTTTTTTTTGATCGAGGTCAAAACAATTGACGCGATGATGCTGCGCGAAATGGTCAATGCGGGTGCTGCTCTGCTCGAGAAGAACCGTGACGCAGTGAACGCACTGAACGTCTTTCCGGTACCTGATGGGGACACCGGAACAAATATGTCAATGACTATGGTGTCCGCGGTGCGTGAAATCAATAGCAAAGATTTTGCGTCGGTGGGCGAAGCAACGCAGGCGCTGGCGAAAGGGGCTTTGCGTGGCGCGCGCGGAAACAGCGGCGTCATTTTGTCGCAGCTGTACCGCGGTTTTTCGAAATCTCTGGAGGGTTTGGAGACTATCACGCCTGTGCAGTTCGCTGCTGCCATCAAAAACAGTGCGGATACCGCCTATAAGGCGGTCATGAAGCCCAAAGAGGGTACAATTCTTACTGTGGCGCGGGTCATCGCGGAAGACGCTACCCGGCAAGTGCAGGCCGAACCGGATGATTATGAAAGTCTGTTTCGCGTGATGCTCTCCAGCGGGGAAAAAATACTGTCAAGGACACAAGAGATGCTTCCGGCGCTCAAACAAGCCGGAGTAGTGGATGCGGGCGGGCGTGGCTTGCTGCTGATATATTCAGGGTATGCGGCGGTGCTTCGCGGCGAACACATCGAAGACACTTATGTTGATATGTCCGGTGATGTGGCAGCGGAAACACCCTTTGTTGATGATCATGAAGCTATTGGTGAAATCCAATTTGCCTATTGTACAGAATATTCCATTCAGAACATGAAAGAAGAAACCAACGAGGTAGACGTAGCCGGTTTGCGCCGCCGTCTTAACCGCATAGGGGATTGCGTTTTGGTCGTGGGTGATGCCGCCTTGGTTAAAGTGCATGTGCATACCAATGATCCCGGCAAGGCACTGCAATACGGAACGAGCCTGGGTGAACTTGTCAATATGAAAATTGAAAACATGCTGCAGCAACACCGCGAAACCATGCAGCCCGGCGCGGGCACCAACAAGGAACCACCAAAGCCCTACGGCATTGTGGCCGTATCGCTGGGCGAAGGCTTTTCCCAAATCCTCAAAGATTTGGGTGTGGACGCCATCGTCAATGGCGGCCAGACAATGAACCCCAGCATTGAGGATCTGCAAAAAGCGGTGGATAGCGTCAACGCCGAAAATATCTTCATCCTGCCGAATAACGGTAATATCACGCTGGCGGCCAAGCAAGTCGCAGAAATGTGCGAAATGAATGTTATCGTGCTGCCTACCAAGAACGTCGCCATGGGCATCGCGGCGGTGATCGCCTTTCAGCCGGAGCTGCCGCCTGAAGAAAACGAAATGCGCATGAACGAAGCGGCAAGCAGGGTACGCACCGGCATGATCACGTTCGCGGTGAGGGACAGCGATATTGAAGATTTGCATATCACCGAAGGCAGTATAATCGGTCTTAATAACGGCGTTGTGACGGCTAATTCAGATTCTATCCATGAAGTGGCGCTGGAACTGATGCGTCAAATCGTTACCGATGATGATGGGCTGATCACCGTTTATGGCGGCACTGACGTAACCGAAGAAGATGCCAAAGCCTTGGGCAAGGAAATCGCCGATGTATACGATTTTTGCGATGTGGAAGTGCACATGGGCGGCCAGCCACTATACTATTATCTTCTGTCAGTCGAGTGATTTAGGGGTACATTTTTCAAGCCGCCGGCAATTCGGCGGCTTGTTTTGATGAAGGAGCCTTATGGAACTTAGCGACCTCAAAGGCGTGGGGAAGGTTAGGCTGCAGTCCCTTACTCGCGCGGGGATAGTAAGCATAAAGGACCTGCTGGGGATCATGCCGGTGTCCTACATGGATACAACTTCGCCTGTCAGAGTGAAAGACCTTGCAGAGGGGCATGAGGCCTGTGTTGAGGGATGTTTGCAGGGAGCCCCGCGCCTAAGGTATCTTAAGGGACTGTCTATCGTTCAGGTGCAGTTTACGGATGGAGAAGCCCCCCTGCGCCTCACTTGGTTTAATCAGCCTTGGATGGCGCGGCAGTTCCATAAAGATGAAGCGGTCGTGTTTTACGGACGCGTGCAGAATTACGGCGGAAGCTTGTGCATGCTGAACCCTCAGAGGGTGACTTTCAAAGCGCTGACGCCCAAGTACGCCGCGATTGAAAATGTTCCCGGCAAGGTGCTTGCAGGATTTATTGCACAAGCTATAGACCATATCGACGGATATTTCCCCGAGACGCTGCCGCAGCGCATTCTGGATGACTACGGGCTCTCCTCAAGGAATGAAGCGGTAATTCAGGCCCATCGCCCCACTGACTGCACAACTCTTGCGGCGGCGCAAAGACGTATTGGGTTTGAAAACCTTTTGTTTTATCAATTGGCGGTACGTCTGACGCATAAGCGCGAGGAAGCGGGACACAGACTGAACGTCACTTCGAAAGACTTGAGCGCTTTCCGTGCGGCGCTTCCCTTTGAGCTGACCAGCGCACAAAGCAAGACGCTGGAAGAGATATTTTGCGATCTCACCTGCGGACGCAGCATGAATCGCTTGCTGCAGGGGGACGTCGGTTCCGGCAAGACGGCCGTTGCGTTTGGCGCTGTCTATCTGGCGTTCAGGAGCGGGCTGCAATCCGCCATGATGGCGCCGACCGAAATATTGGCCCGGCAGCATGTCGCTACAGCGGAAAAGCTGCTGGCTCCTATGGGTATCCGTTGCGGTCTGCTTTTGGGCGGAATGCGAGCGAAGGAGCGGCGTGAAGCCCTGGCTAATGTCGAATCGGGCGAATGGCAATTAGTCATAGGAACGCATGCGCTCATCAGCGGCAGCGTCAAATATCGCAACCTTGGTTTGGTGATAACCGATGAACAGCATCGCTTTGGTGTGAGGCAGCGTAAGATTCTGGGCGACAAGGCGGCGGGAGACATCCGGCCGCATGTACTCGTGATGAGCGCGACACCCATTCCACGCACATTGGCGCTTATTCTATACGGAGATTTGGATGTCTCCACGATCGACAGCATGCCGCCGGGCCGGACGCCGGTACAAACCCGCATCGTGCCTGATAACAAGCGCGGGCAGCTTTACGGCTACATTCGTGAAGCTGCGGCGCGGGGCGAACAAGCGTTTCTGGTGTGTCCTCTGGTGGAAGAAAGCCTCATGTCAGAAGGGAAGAATGCAACCGACATGTATGAGGACCTTCGTACCGGCGCACTGAAAGACCTGCGGCTCGGCCTGACCTATGGTTCCCAACCGTCTGCAGAAAAGGAAGAGACTATTGCGCGCTTTTCCCGCGGGGAAATGGATGTTTTGGTGTCAACGACTGTCATTGAAGTGGGCGTTGATGTGCCCGGCGCGACTATCATGGTGATTGAGGACGCGAACCGGTTTGGTTTGTCGCAACTGCATCAGCTGCGGGGGCGCGTGGGGCGCGGAAAGAAGCCCAGCTGGTGCTTTCTTCTTGGTGAACCCAATGAGCGCTTAACGGCACTGTGCGCAACCAATGATGGTTTTGTCATCGCCCAAAAAGATTTGGATTTGCGGGGACCCGGTGAATTTCTGGGAACCCGTCAGCACGGCCGCATCATGCCGGAAGCCTATGGCGTTACTGACCTTAAGCTGATTGAAGAAACGCGCTCATGTGTTGAAGGCATCGTTGCTTTGCCGCAAGAGGACCTTGAGAGAATTCAGCTTGAGCAAACGGCCGTCAACAAGTATCGCACGGCGCTGGAAAACGCCGCTATGAACTGAATAGATCAAAAAAAGCGATTGACAGATGGATCGGCCGGTGTTATCATCGCTTTGATACCCGACTGATTTAGTCGGCATTCAGTCCAAGAGAAAGGGGAATGGTATGAAACTGTCGACGCGTGGTCGGTATGCTTTGTCCGCTATGGTTTTTTTGGCGAGTCAAAGCGATATGGGGCCGCAGACACTCGCCACCATTGCGCGGGATACGATGCCGGCGCAATATTTGGAGCAGTTATTAGGACAGCTCAGGCGCAACGGGCTTGTAACAACAGTTCGGGGTGCGCAGGGCGGGTATGCTATAGCGAGGCCGCCGGAAGAAATCACTGTGGCAAATATTCTGGAAGCCACAGAAGGCCCCGTCCAGATGTCCGCGTGCGATGGCGAGGAGAACGCGTGTCCTCAAAGCGGCAGTTGCTGCACACAAAACGCATTCTCGTACCTTGAAGAAAACATCAATCGTTTGATGCACAGTATCACACTGTCGGATATCATCAGCAACGTTCCATTTAACAGTTAGGAGAGTAACTCATGAATCGCATTTACCTTGATAATGCTGCTACGACGCCGGTCGCCGCAGAAGTTCTACAAAAGATGCTTCCATATTTTTCCGATGTCTACGGCAACGCCTCCAGCATCTACGCGACGGGGCGCGAAGCAAGGAAGGCATTGGAAAACGCGCGCGCAACGGTGGCGGCCGCGATTGGGGCTAAGCCCAATGAAATCTACTTCACGGCAGGCGGCTCGGAGAGCGACAACTGGGCCATCAAGGGGGCTGCGTATGCCAACTCCGGCAAGGGAAAGCACATTATTACAACCGCCATTGAACATCACGCTGTGCTTAACACCTGCCAGTATCTGGAAAAGAAGGGATTTGCAGTCACTTATTTGCCCGTGGATGAATTTGGCAGGGTAACAGCAGAACAGGTGCAAGCAGCCATCACGCCTGAAACCATACTCATAACGATCATGGCGGCCAATAATGAGATCGGCACGCTGGAACCAATCGAGGAGATCGGTCGAGTCGCGCGCAATCACAAAACACTCTTCCATAGCGATGCCGTTCAGGCGATGGGCGCGATACCGGTTGATGTGGTGAAGTGGGGTGTCGATATGCTATCCATGTCCGCGCACAAGATTCACGGGCCCAAAGGCGCGGGCGTGTTGTATCTCAAGAACGGTGTGCGGGTGGATCCGCTCATTCACGGAGGCGCACAGGAGCGCGGCCGCAGGGCGGGCACCGAAAATCTGGCGGGCATCGTCGGTACGGCAGAGGCCGTCAGACTGGCAACAAAGGACCTTCAAGAGAAAGCGGCGAAAATCAGCGCTTTGCGCGATCGTTTGATCGCAGGTGTCATTAAGACCATACCGGATGTTCGTCTCAATGGACACCCCACTGAGCGCCTGCCGGGCAATGCCAATTTTTCCGTCAAGTTTATTGAAGGCGAAGGGATGCTGTTGAGACTCGATATGGCGGGCATTGCCGCTTCCAGTGGTTCCGCGTGTACATCCGGGTCACTGGACCCGTCCCATGTGCTGCTCGCCATTGGTTTGCCGCACGAAATAGCGCACGGCAGCCTGCGGTTTTCTATTTCGGACAAGACTGTGCAAGAAGATATCGATGAAGTCCTGCGCGTATTGCCAGGGATTGTAAATACTTTACGGGATATGTCCCCGATAATGGCATAAGGAGAAAGAATCATGTATAGTGACAAAGTAATGGATCATTTCAGCAACCCCCGTAATGTGGGTGAGATTGAAAACGCCGATGGGATCGGGATGGTCGGTAACGCCAAGTGCGGTGATATCATGAAGATGTTCATCAAAGTCGAGAAGAATGTCATTACGGATGTTAAGTTTAAAACGTTTGGCTGCGGCGCGGCGATTGCCACCAGTTCTATGTCAACCGAGATGGTGAAGGGCAAGACTATTGAAGAGGCCATGGCGCTCACCAATAAGGCTGTAGCAGAAGCTTTGGACGGCCTGCCCACTCAGAAGATCCATTGTTCCATGCTGGCCGAAGAAGCCATTCATGCCGCAATAGAGGACTACAAGAAAAAGCAACAACAAGGAGATTAACATGCCGGAAATTCACGGCAATCTGGACGGCGTCAGAGATAGTCTGATAAAGTCCATGGAAGAGATGTACCAATGGCCCATCGGGAAAGACGAGTTCCTCCCGGTGGGACTTGCTGTGTCTTTGGCAGAGTTTTCGCATCATATTAATCGCGAAATCTCTCTTTACATAAGCCGGGTGGGAGAAGTGCTGGATGTCACGGTGGGCAACAGCAACCAAGTGCCGTTGCAGTCGTGGCGGTTGAGGCGCAATGAGAAGCGTCTTGCACGCGTGCGATGCATTCATACGCACCCGGCGGGCAGTCCCGACCTATCAGACGTTGACCTGACAGCCATTCGCTCCCTTTGGCTGGACGCCATGGCTGCTATCGGAATCGATAGGGAAGGCCGCATTACGGGAATCAGTGCTGCCTTTCTTGGTGAAAAAGAAAATGGAGTGCCTTCCGTGCGCCTGTTTTCGGCTGTGCAACTGCACCAGGTGCCCGCACAACCCTGGATGCGCGAAATTGAAAACAGCGAATACCTTGTTATGCAAGGCGAAGAAAAACCGATTCATAGCTTGGAGAGGGCGCTGCTTATCGGCATAGAAAGCGACAAGTCGCTAGATGAATTGGAAGCGCTGTGCCAGACTGCAGGCGGCGAAGTAGTAGGGCGCGTGCTGCAAAATCGCACGCATCCTGATGGCGGCACCTATTTAGGCAGCGGCAGGGTGGAGCAGCTTTCCTTGGAAGCTCAGTCATTGGAAGCAGATGTTATCATTGCCGATGATGAACTGACGGGTATGCAGCTAAGCAATCTGGCCGAAGCGACCGGGCTTAAGGTGGTAGACCGCACCCAGTTGATTTTGGATATTTTCGCGCGCCGCGCCACCAGCAGTGAAGGCAAATTACAGGTGGAGTTAGCCCAGTTGACCTACAACTCTTCCAGGCTTATCGGCCGGCACAGTGATCTCTCGCGTCTGGCAGGAGGTATTGGTACTCGTGGACCCGGTGAAAGCAAACTGGAAATTGACCGGCGCCGGATCCGCGAAAGAATGGGCGATTTGAAGGCGCAATTGCGGGAATTGGAGGGGCAGCGTACGCTCCAGCGCAAATCCCGCCAGCGCAGCCAATTGCCCGTTGTAGCGCTGGTGGGTTATACTAACACTGGCAAATCAACTTTGCTTAATCGCATTTCCGGTGCAGATGTTTACGTCAAGGATGAGCTTTTTGCCACGCTGGACGCTGTCTCGCGCCGGGTGGATTTGCCCACTGGGGATGCGTTCATCCTGGTTGACTCAGTTGGTTTCATACGCAAATTGCCCACAGAACTTATCGAAGCATTTCATTCCACGCTGGAAGAAGCGGCACTGGCAGACGTCCTGGTCATCGTATCAGACGCTTCCTCCGCGGACAGTCTGGAGCAGCATGATGTCGTGGAACAAGTGCTGGATAAGCTGGAAGCCACTTGGCAGCCGCGTATTGAAGTACTTAACAAATGCGATGTTGGCGGCGTAGAAGTATTTCCCTCCATACAGGGCGCAATATGCGTGTCTGCCCTGACAGGCGATAATCTTGATGGCCTCATAGAGAAAATCGCCATAGCCATCAGGGAGAGGGAAAAAGCATACAGCGTCATGGTGCCGTTTGACAAGTACGCGCTGCTAAACGATCTGAGAACACAGGGACGATTGGTGGGGGAAGAGCATCTGGATGACGGAACCCGTGTCAGCGTGATGTTGGATAGTGTCTCCAAAAACAAGCTGGCGGCGAAACACGGGAACATTTTTGATTTACTTGAAGGGAAGTAAGGCATGGCTGTTAGGCTTCTCACATTGCTGATAGCGTTTCTTTCGTTGGGACAAACTACCCTAAACGCCTACGTCGCGCAGACGAATCCGGGAGGTAATCTGTATCTTGTCAACCGAACCTATCTGTTGGACAAAGAGTATGTACCGCCGGATCTTGTTAAGCCCGGTGTTTTGTGCAAGTACGGTGATATTACAATGCGTCAAGAGGCAGCCGCGGCCCTAAAGAACATGTTTGACTCGGCGCAAGCGGAGCAAGGTTATATACTGCAGGCAGTGTCAGGCTATCGTGCCTATAACACGCAAAGCGCGATCTATAAGCGAAAGATTGACAGTACGGGCAGCCAGCGCAAAGCGCAGCTGCTGGTAGCACCGCCGGGTGCGAGTGAACACCAGTTGGGACTTGCCATGGATATCGGCAGGAAATCCAACACGAATCTCACTAAAGGTTTTGGCGCGTCTGAAGAAGGCTTGTGGGTGGCGGAAAATGCGCATCGTTTCGGTTTCATCATTCGTTATAAGGAAGGGTGGACCGACATCACGGGGTACGCGTACGAACCCTGGCACGTGCGTTTCGTGGGCAAAGAACACGCCGCCAGGATTTTTCAATTGGATATCCCCCTTGAAGATTATGTCAATCAATTGCAAACAGCCATGAAGGCCGGATTGCTGGGGGAGGGGAGGGAGTTATGATGAAGAAAAGCGTTTGGCTTCTGATCGTGCTAACGTGCGTGGCTGTGGCCGCTTCGGCATGGGCGCAGACTCCCTCATGGCATTACCCCGTTAAGCCTCTTACGCTTGAGGATAGGTCCGATTTTCTCGCATTGACAACCTTGGAATCGCTCATTTCGGCGGATTACGCGCCTTATCATCTGGTAGATTTGAGACTGCGGAAAACGGGTGGCGATATGCAGTTGCGAAAGGAAGCGGCGGAAGCCCTTACCAGGATGTTTGAAGCTGCGACGGAAGCGGGCTTCACCCTCTACGTAAAAAGCGCATACCGCAGTTATCAAACGCAAAAGACGATGTACGAAAATAGACTGGAGAGATACGGCCGCGACGACGGTGTTGTGGCCTATCCGGGTTCGTCTGAGCACCAGACGGGTCTGGCTGTTGACGTTCTCAATTATGAATGGACGCAGCAGGATGGTATGCGTCCCGAATTTGCCAAGACGCCTGAAGCCAGGTGGATGTTTGACAACTGCGCCCGGTTTGGTTTCATTTTGCGCTATATGGAAGACAAGCAGGATATTACCGGAATCATATATGAACCGTGGCATTTTAGGTATGTCGGCGATGAAGTTGCCGCTTACATTATGGATAATCATTTGTCTCTGGAAGAATTTACAACCGAATACCAACAGGCAATAGCGGCTTATGAAGCGGCGGGTGGGGATTTTGTTCTTCTGTGTAAACGGGAGAGGGAATTGCCGCCCCCTTTGCTATTGAATGAGGCAAACGCGGAAGGCGATAGCGAAGTGTCCCTCTTTTACCAAGAACCGTGAAAAAGAAACGCTTGCCAGTCTGCCTTTTATGTCTTGCCCTCTTTTTTTCTTACCATTCGGGTGCGGAGGAGACAACCCCTGCCGCAACGCCTGTGCCTGTATCCGCGAGCAGCCTTTTCCGGGAAGGTGGGCTTTTGTGCGTTGTCAACAAGGAAAGCCTGCTCAGCAAGCACTATGAACCCCAGGATTTACGTCAGCCTCAGGCGGAAACGCGCAAAAAGAGCTTGCAGGACAATATCCTTTTGCGCGAAGCTGCCGCATTGAAATTGGAGGAGATGCTGCGCGCGGCTGACGTGGAAATGGGGTACATCCTTTACGCTGTATCGGGTTATCGCAGCTTTGGCATTCAACAGATCAACTTCAGCACTAAGCTCGCGTCCGTTGGAGGCAGTAAGGATAAGGCCATGCGAACAGTGGCGCCGCCCGGAGCCAGCGAACATCAGCTGGGTTTGGCCATGGACATCCAATCGGAAAACTTTCACAATCTGAACCCGCTGTTTGGGGAAACGCCTGAGGGTATTTGGCTGATGGACAACGCGCACCGCTTTGGGTTCATTTTGCGCTATAAGGCAGAGTGGCGCGACATTACCGGTTTTGCTTACGAACCGTGGCATTTCCGCTATGTTGGTTTGGCGCACGCCGCCGCGATGCACACGCTGGATATTCCGCTGGAAACGTATGCCAATTACCTATCCCAATTGCCGGAATATGCGGTAAAGGAGGTGCCTGATGTGCTGCTGAGTGGCTTGGTGGGAGAGATGATGGCAGGCGATAAGTCTTCCGTACACTTTTTGCATTCCGCTGCCCCGCAAGAGCGTGAGCCCATGTTAAGAAGATTAGCCGAAAAGTACCTTCCTGATGGAATGACATATGAACATGCCTTTTGGGCGTCCTATCCTACGCCAAGGCCCACGTCCGCGCCGCGGATCGATACCGATACCGAGATCGAGCTGTTTGGATCAGGTGGAAGCTGATGGCATCACTATTAGACAAGCTGCGCAACGCAAAGCCGGTGGGTGCCGGCAGAAAATCCGCATCCATGGATTGCATGACGGTGCTGAAGCGTTTTAGACTGGAAGGTTACACAAGCTCCGTTTTGGCGGTAGAAACGATCCGTTTGCTGCAAGGCATTGATATTGAAAGCGACATCGTTCCAAGCGACATACTCTTTTTCGATACCGAAACGACGGGGCTGTCGGGTGGTGCGGGCACGCTGGCTTTTCTCGTGGGGGCAGGCGGCTTTGAAGGTGGGGAATTTGTTGTGCATCAATTTTTGATGCGCGATTATGATGAAGAGATCTTTGTGCTGCAAAGGTTCAAAGAGCTGCTGGACAAATCACGCTTGATTGTGTCCTTTAACGGGGCTTCCTTTGATATTCCGCTGCTGCAAAGCCGCTTTGTTATGCATCGTATGCACCATGACGTGCATTTTCCGCCCCACGTTGATTTGCTGCATGCCGCAAGGCGCATCTATAAGTTGCGCATTGGAAAATGTACCCTTTCCCATTTGGAGGAAGTCATCTTTAGCGAAAAGCGTGAAGGTGATCTCCCGGGTGCCAAGGTGCCGGAAAGATATTTTCGCTATATGAAAACGGGTGACGAAAGCATGTTGGAGGAAATCCTGGAGCATAATTCCAAGGATATCCATTCATTGGCGAGACTTCTGTACACTTTGGCGCAGCTGCACGAAACGCCGCAGCTGGCCAGGCATCAGGAAGATATATTCAGCCTGGGTAAAGTGTATGAACTTCGCAAGCGTGAGGACCGCGCACGGATATGTTACCGGGCGCTTGACGGGGGTATTCTCAAAATGCACGCGACCCATAGACTGGCAGACATGAGTCGCAAGTCGGGCAATGCTGAGGAAGCGGCAGAGCTGTATGAGCAGTTGCTCCATTCGGGAAAAGCCGTTGCACAAACATATATTTCGCTTGCGAAAATCTATGAACATCGTTTGAGACAGTACGACAAAGCGCTTGCCATGGCGCATCGGGGCATGCTATATTGTTTGGAGCGTCTGTCTGTTGAGGCAGTGCAAAAAAGCCGGGATTATCGCGATCTTGAGCATCGCCATGCCCGGTTGATGACTAAAGTAAGGGGAACAGTGAATGGGAATAATGACGCAGTTCAAGGTTCGTTCCGCGCTGGCGAAGCACCAAAAGGGGGACAAGGAGGCGGCTTTTGATCAATATGGGCAACTGTATGGCGAAGGCGTGTTAGCTGCTTCCTATATGTTGCCGTATTCTGTCCTGCTATTGCGGCGCGGCGGCGAAGAAAACTACAAAAAGGTAAAAGAGGTGCTGGTTAAGGCGCAAAAAGCTCCCGATCTGACACCTGATAAACGCCAACAGCTGCTAATGAATTACTCGGTTTCCTGTTGGAAACTGGGGGAAAAGGACAAGGCTATCAGCACACTGGAGGCCTCGCACCGCAAAGCACCAAATGGCCTTACTTATCAGACGCTTGGCTTTTTATATGTGGAATATGGCGATACCGAAAAGGCGCTTGCGTACAATCTGGAAGCGCTGGAATATGATGATGAGGATTCGATCGTTCTGGACAATCTCGGGCAGACTTATTATCGCCTGTTGGACGACAAGGCGAAAGCAAAGCCCTATTTTGAGAAAGCTTTGGAAAAAAAGCCCGGGCAGATCGATACACTATATTTCCTTTCCCGTTACGATTTGGAAAACGGCGACAAGGAAGAGGCCATCCGTAAACTGGAAACGGCTTTGGACGGGAATTTTTCGCCGCTGAACATCAAGACCCGCGATGAAATTGCTGAAGAAATCGAACGCATTCGGCGCCAGGGATAGGCGGATGTCAGCGCGGGATAGGATGGTGAAGGACGATATACCGTGGATATCCATGGTGTTGATTGCCCTGACTATATCCTTTATTTGGGGCAATTCCTTTATGGACCGTGCTGCATCGAGCGAACAGAGCGATTTGGTGGAACGCTATCTCCGTCCGTACATTGATAAAACGCTGCAGGGTTATTTGCCACTGGACATAGTCATGCAGGTCGACTTTCGTAAACTCGCTCATTTTTCGGAGTTCTTCGTGTTGGGTGTCGCTCTTGCCGGGTTGTGCAGTGCAACGCGTGAGCTTCCCTTATTTTTCTATCCCGTGATGATTCTTCTGGTGGCGGGAATTGATGAGGGTATTCAGCATTTTTCGGGTAGAGCACCTATGCTGCGGGATGTGCTGTTGGATATGAACGGCGGTTTCAGCGGGTTTGCTACGCTGGCCTTCCTGCACCATTCCGCGGGGCTTACGCTTGGAAAAGAGGACTTGACACGATGATTCAATGGCTTCAGGAAGATCCTTGGGGCTTTTTGCAGTTCATGCTCTACCGCGCGCCGGGCGTGCTGATGGCCATCGTGATTCATGAGTACGCGCATGGCTATGTTGCTTACCGGTGCGGAGACAACACTGCCAAATACATGGGCAGGCTGTCACTCAACCCATTGAAACATCTGGATCCTTTGGGTACGGCAGCGCTGTTTTTGCTGGGTTTCGGCTGGGCAAAGCCAGTACCTGTCAACCCTGCCAACTTCCGAAGAGGCAAGCGGGATGATCTGTTTGTTTCCTTGGCGGGCGTCACAGTCAACTTTGCCGCATTCCTCTTAACAACCATGCTGACTGTTCTGGTAGGGCGATTTTTGTATAATCCGGATTTTATCCGGCTTGCGGGCATTGAGTCGATGTTGGGATTTAATCAGCAAGGGTTTATTCTTCAACTGTATCCGCAGTTCGCGGGGGATATCGCACCGCTGCTTGCAAGGCCCTGGCTGCTGCATGCACAGCGTCTGTTGCTTCACTTTTGCATGATGAATTTGGGATTGGCGCTGTTCAACCTGCTGCCTATCCCGCCGCTGGACGGCTTCCATGTGCTCAATGATACGCTGTTGCGTGGGCGCATCGTCATGGGTGGCCGCACGTTTCGCCTCATGCAGGCGGCGCTGATCGTCATTATGTTGTCGACAGATGTGGTCAGCAAGTTCATTGGCGGGGCTATTTATTGGGTACAGGAAGCAGTCCTCAGCGGCATGCTTTTCGTACTGGGAATGTAGAGAAAACATGGCTATAATGCTGCATCTTGACCAATTTGACGGACCCCTGGATCTGCTGCTCTTCCTGGTGGGCAAAGCAAAGATCGACATCCGGGACATCTTCGTGTCTGAGATTACCAATCAGTACATCCAGTATGTTTCCGCCGCGCAGGATGTCGATATGGATGAAGCCAGCGCGTTTGTCCAAATGGCGGCGACGCTGTTGGAAATCAAGAGCCGATCACTGCTGCCCAAGGCTGATCCGCCGCAAGAGGATGATCCGGAACTGGTGCTCATCAGGCAGCTGGAAGAGTACGCCTTGCTGAAGGAAATTACACAGGAAATGCAGGGGTTTGAACAAGCGGCCGCCAAGATGTATGCCAAACTGCCCGAGGAATACCCGCTCCCGCCGCCTGCGCTGGAGATTACGGGACTGACGCTGGATGGATTGGTGGCAGCATTTGCCAGGGCACTTGCGCGCGTGCCGCGGGAAGATGAGCCGCAGGATCCCCGGCAACACATAATGCGTGACGAATTTACTGTGGCGATTTGTATCGGCTCTATCATGCGCAAAGTGAAGGGTGGGCGCACATCGTTTCAATCCCTGTTCAGTACAAATCCCACGCGCACAGAAGTGGTAACGCTGTTTCTGGCATTGCTGGAGCTTTTGCGTCTGGGCAGAATTTCTTGCTTTCAAGACAACACATATGAAGACATTATTCTTACCCCTATGAAGAAAAGAGCGTGAGAAAATGACGTCGTCCATGGAACAGAGCTTAGCCAACATTGTTGAAGCCATACTTTTTGTCTCCGGCGAACCGGTTGACATAAATGAAATGCAGCGCAATCTGAATGTACCGGAATTGGACCTCATGCGCGCGGTGGACACGCTTCAAACACAGTATGAGGATCAGAAAAGAGGCATATGCCTCAAGCGATTCGGCAGCCATGTTCAGCTTGCCACGAGGGCCGAGTATGCCCCTTTTGTAGAAAAGATGCTCCAGCCCGTCCAGAAACAGTCTCTCTCCCGCGCAGCGCTGGAAACACTCGCCGTCGTTGCTTACAGACAGCCGGTCACCCGCCTGGATATCGAAATGGTACGCGGCGTGAAGTGTGATTATTCTCTGCAGTCTTTGGTCCTAAAGGGCCTCATTCAGGCAGTGGGTCGAAAAGACACGGTGGGACATCCCATTTTGTACGCTACCACCGATATGTTTCTCTCTCACTTTGCTTTAGCCAGTCTTTCTGAGCTTCCCAAGCCGCCCGAAAAATCGAGTGCTGAAAGCACAGTGGAAGAAGCCATAGAATAACGCCTCCCGGTTGGGGAGGCGTTATGTGTGATTGATTGGAGTTAGATGGCTTTGAGTGTATCGCGGATATGCGTATAGACTGTCATGTAGTCTGTGTTGTACCAGCCCGGGCAAGAGACATGCATGGTAAGTAAACGACCGTCCAGCAGTGCCATGTGGACGCGTCCCCGAACGATGGTGCCATCAAACATGACGCCGCGATAGTTGCCGTAGTATCCGTCTTTATCAAGCAGCGAGCGGCGGCTGATGGTGGTTGCTTGCCACTCATCATAGTTGACCTGTCCAAGATCATTCAGGCGGGTGCGAAGATCGGTCTGCAGGGAGCTTATGGTGTAGCTGCTGCCCACGGGCGTAATATTGAACGAAATCTCCACGGGATAATTGTCCTTAACCATGGAGGCAGGTTCGCGCAGCACGAAGGCATCCGGTTGGGTTGCGTCAACCTCGTAGCCGGCTACAGACTCGAAAGTCAGTCCCAAATTGTCCGCCGTGTAGCTCGCATACGTGAACACGAGCGCTTGCCGAGGCGTTGGGGTGGGCAGATCCACCGGATCGATCGGGATAGGCGTGGCTCCTGCGCGGGCGTGAACCTGCGGCTGCTCCTGATTGGCAATCAGCGCTTCGGGATCCTCTTCGCTCGCCGGATCGTAGTCTTCCGGAAGCGTCGTATCAAACGAAGGCAGCGGAACCTCAGTAGCAGTAACCATAGCGGGCTGCTGCGTAGGTATATCGCTGGGCGGTGCGTTTGGCACCGTGGGGTCCTGATTGCTGCATGCGGTCAGCAGCACAAGCGTAGCAAGAAGGATACAGATGAAAACGATCCTCTTGTTCATAATACGACCTCCATCCTCTGCGGCATTTTTCAGAACATCATAAACCTTTACGCAATTGTAACAATTTTGTAGTCTTTCGTCAAGCCATTATTGAGAAATCACGTTTCAGGGCTCTTTTCGGTACATGGGGTGGTATATGCGCCTGTCCAGTGACCAAACACGCTCACTGAAGACGCCTTCAGGTATGCGCGCAAGGATGCCTTCCATCTCATTCATGCGCGCGTCAATGACATCGATAAAATGGAGGAGTTCGGCTTCGGGGAACATGGGTTTGCGGGGACTGCCGTACTCCGCCTCGCCATGGTGACTGAGGATCATATGTTCCAGCAGCAGCAAATACTCGTCTTCCAGCGGTACGTTGGTGGCACTTGCCGCATCGCGCACTCTTCCTGCTTCGCGTACCAAATGTCCCAACAAAAGGCCGTCACGCGTGTAGTCGCTTACGTTTCCGTATTCGTCGCTGGCCATTTCGTAAGTTTTACCAAGGTCATGGACGATCACACCCGCCTTCAACAAATCGCCATCCAATTGGGGATAGCAGGCAAGCAGTGCTTCCGCCACTTTGAGCATATTGGTCGTGTGGTGCAACAGGCCTGATCGTTCCGCGTGATGCAAGCGTTGCGCGGCGGGGAAAAACAGGAGCTTGTCTTTCACATCATCCACCATCCAGCGGACTACCTTGCGCAGGTTTTCATTTTTGAAACCGTCCAGCGCGTTGTAAACAGTCTGCATCATGCTTTCAGGCTTTTCCGGCGCACTGGTTACAAGCTGTGAGATGTCAACTTCGTCTTCTTCAGTCGTGACGCGCAGTTTTTCGACTCTGAACTGGAGCCTCCCATTAAACTCGGTGATGCTGCCGCGTACCTTAACAACGCTGCCCACTTTGGGTGCTTCCTGTGACGTGTTCCACACCTTGGCGTTCATGTCCCCGCTTGCATCGGACAGTGTTAAGTCAAGATAGGGGTTTCCGTTTCCGCCGGTACGGCTGTCCGATGAGCGAACAAGAAGAAAACCTTCAAAACGATCATCCTTTTGCAACGCGGATACCTTGGTCTGAGTCATCATATCCAGAGCATTATCCATTCCTTAAATCCTCAAATAGCGTGTAGTCGTCATGCCAGTAAAGTTTGATGGTATCAAGAGGGCCGTTGCGCTGTTTTGCAACGATAACTTCAGCGATATTGGTTTCCTCGCTCGTTTCATCGTAATAGCTTTCGCGGTGCAGGAACATGACGATATCCGCGTCCTGCTCGATGGAACCGGAATCGCGCAAGTCCGACAACATGGGGCGCTTGGACGCCCGTTGCACGTTAGCGCGCGACAGCTGCGCGCAGGCGACTACGGGGATTTTCAGTTCCAGCGCGATGGATTTCAGCTTGCGTGAAAGCTCGCTCACTTCCAGCTGCCTGTTTTCCACTTTGCCATCCGATGTCATCAGCTGCAAATAGTCGATGACAACGAGATCCAGACCCTTGTCCATCATCAGGCGGCGGCAGCGGCTGCGCAATTGCGTAGGGGTCAGGCTGGATGTGTCGTCCAGGTATAGGGGAGAGAGTGACAGCGGAGCAATCGCCGTTGCCAACTTTGTCCATTCCTTATCTTCCAGGATGCCGCTTCTTACATGCTGCATATTGACGCGCGCTTCGCAGCACAAAATGCGCATGGCAATCTGGTCGCTCGGCATTTCGAGGCTAAAAAAGGCGACTGATTTACCTTTCAAAGCCGCGTGCGTTGCCATATTGATGGCAAAACTGGTCTTGCCCATGCTGGGACGGGCACCGATTAGAACCAGTTCGCCGCCGTGCAGTCCCGTTAACAGGTTATCAAGCAGAGAAAACCCTGTTGGCACTCCGGATATGCCGCCTTTGTTCTTCTGCAGATCCTCCATTTTGACCAAGGTCGAATTCAACACCTCGCTGATATGCGTGAGGTGCTGGCTGCCTGTGCGCTTCATGACAATGTCAAAGATGGCCTTTTCTGCGTGGAGCAAAATGGCCGTAATATCCTGATGTTCTTCATAGCAATTGCGGCTGATGTCTGATGACGCCTTTATGAGCTTGCGCAGCGTAGACTTTTCCAGGACGATCTCAATATAGTGGCGTACGTTGACTGTTGTGGGTACAAAACGGACAAGATCAACTAAATATTCTATGCCGCCTATGCCGTCCAGCAGTCCGGTGCGCGACAGTTCCGCATCCATGGTGATCAAGTCCACCGCACGGCCTTGCGCGCTCAGGGTGCGCATGGCGGAAAAGATGGCGGCGTGCTGCTGATGGTAGAAGTCATCGCTTTGCATCATTTCCAGCGCTTCAATCAAAGCGTTGCTATCCTGAAGCAGCGCGCCCAGCACCGATTTTTCCGCTTCCGTGCTGTTGGGCGGGGTTTGATAATAGCCCGCCTGCATGCCGGGTGTCAGCGCGTTTTGCATTTTGATGATCTCACTGCTCAAGGGGTACTATATCCACGGTCATTTCGATCTTCAGGCCGGAAAACAGCCATACGCTGACCTGCGTCTCGCCCAGAGAGCGAATCGGTTCTTTCAGTTCGATCTTGCGCTTGTCGACCGCAATGCCGTGCTGCTTTTCAAGGGCTCCGGCGATTTCCTGTACCGTGACACTGCCGTACAGACGTCCCTTGTCACCGGCCTTGGCAGATACCGTGATGGTTTTTCCCTTAAGACTATCGGCGATTACTTGAGCTTCGCGCCGCTGCTCTTCTTCTTTTTGCCTTTCTGCCTCGTTGCGCCGCTCTACCTCTTTGACGGCGCCGGCAGTCGCCTCCATCGCCCATTTGCGCGGCAGCAAGTAGTTGCGGGCGTAACCGTCGCTCACATTGATGATTTGATTTTTTTTGCCCGTTCCGGGAACGTCATTAAGCAGGATGACTTTCATATTTTTACCTCCCTAAAAAGTAATGCGCCTATATCTGTTGGTCGGGCATATGGCGCAAATGGCGGAAATCCAGCAACTGGTCTGCTAAACCCATCCAAAATAACACAGGGGGCAGGATGAGCAAAACCATCAGCACCAGTACTTTCCCGATAGCCGCTCCTACGCTTCGGCTCCTAAACCACCAATAGAGGGCGGCCGAACCCTGTATGACGTACACGGTATTGAACACTGCATACATCATTTGCCCCGTGTATGCCATCGTCTCGCTGGCCATACGTCCCATGACATATCCTATCACAAGCGGCCACAGGTACCGTGATGCCGTTTTTGGTATATGCCACACAGCGAACGGCGGCATCTTCAGAATGCCGGCTTCTTTTTGCACAACCTTGTTGGCTATGTGCACCGCCAATCCCAATCCCAAGGAGCTTAGCTGCAGACTGTAGGATGACAGCAGTGTCGGGACAAGCGCGCGCATCCA
>LFRM01352311.1_pt2 | contig 26011 bp, 26 predicted proteins | sample 618341 | NCBI WGS metagenome assembly LFRM01 (sample SAMN03654438, study PRJNA283298) | anaerobic digester metagenome | isolation source: pool of bioreactors CSTR01a, CSTR02a, and CSTR03a thermophilic anaerobic... | place: Denmark: Kgs. Lyngby | collected 2014-05-21 | reverse complement strand
GAGAATTTTTTGTGTTTTAATTGCTCTTCTAGTTTACCCAAGTCATTTGGGTCTTTCAACTCAATTCCCACTACTGCAGGACCGCTATCGCGGTTGTTCTTTTTAGAATATTGGAAGTATACAATATCATCATTAGGCCCTAAAATATCGTTTACAAACTCTTTAAACACGCCTGGCTTCTGAGGAAATTCTACAAGAAAATAATGTTTCAATCCTTCGTAAATCAACGACCTTTCTTTTATTTCTTGCATGCGTATAATGTCGTTGTTACTACCGCTCACAACACACACTACATTTTTGCCTTTAATTTGATCTTTGTAAAAATCGAGTGCAGAAATCGTTAATGCTCCTGCTGGTTCTACCACAATGGCCTCTTCGTTATACATGCGTAATATTGTAGTACAAACCTTTCCTTCTGGAACAAGCACAACATCTTCTAAATAGGCACTGCAAATTTCGAAAGTTAAATCTCCCGCTCGCTCAACAGCAGCACCATCAACAAAGTTGTCGATATCTTCTATGGTAACAATCTCACCTTTTTCTATAGCTGTTTTCATAGATGCAGCCCCTACTGGTTCAACACCAATGATTTTGGTGTGCGGACTTAACTCTTTAAACACCGATATTATACCAGATGCTAAACCTCCGCCTCCAATTGGAACAAATAGATAATCAATTGGATTAAAACTATCTTCTAATAGTTCTAAACCAATTGTTCCTTGACCAGCAATTATCTTTACATCGTCGAAGGGATGAATAAAAACAGCTCCATCTTCTTCGCAAAATCGGTTAGCTTCATCAAATGCATCATCTAACGAGTCGCCTTTTAACACAATATCTACTTTTTCTTTCCCAAATAGTTTTACCTGTTTTGTTTTCTGTGGAGGGGTTGTAACAGGCATAAATATTGTGGCCTTAATGTTTAATTTATTGCACGCATAAGCCACGCCTTGTGCATGATTGCCGGCACTTGCACATGCTACTCCTCTTGCTTTCTCTTCGTCTGAAAGCAATACAATTTTGTTGTAAGCACCCCTTAACTTATAAGAACGCACAGGTTGTAAATCTTCGCGCTTCAAATAAACTTGAGCCGAGAACTCCTTGCTCAAGTTTTTATTCTCCATTAATGGAGTATGCCTAGCAACGTTTTTTATTCGTTCTCTTGCTTGATATATTTTGTCTAATAATTCCATAATTTGTTTGTTCTTGTTTACACAGTTCACAATCTAGTATACCACAATTCTTGGGAATAGACAAACATAAGTTGTTCTTTTAATTTCACTTGAAAATCGGGATTAATAATCGCTCAACCTTCTATTCTTCTTCAATTATTTAAAGACCAACCTATTTGCCTCATCTATCTCGTCTTGTGAGACACTATGTGCCTTACCATCGTATACCTTAAGATGTACCTTTGCATTCATTTTTTCTAGAATGATGGCACTTTCTTTTACACGTTCAATGGGGACATGCGGATCGGGGTTTCCAGTACCCATAAAGATTGGTGTACCATTAAAGTTGCCTGTGTAGTTGTCTTGATCTATTTTGTCTCCAATAAGTCCCCCAGTTAATGCCACAACTCCACCAAACTTCTTAGCATTGCGAGCAACAAACTCTAATGCCAAACAAGCTCCTTGCGAGAAACCTAGAAAGTATATATTTTCGGCAGAGATGCCTTGCTCTGTTGCTGCATCTACCGCTTCTTTCACTAAATTGAGAGCAGAAGAGAGCCAAGGTTCATTTTGCTGGGGCGGAGCCATAAACGAATACGGATACCAAGTGTTGTTGGTGGCTTCAGGTGCAAACAAGGCATATTCGTGCACATTTAAATGTGAGGCAATGCCTAAAATATCGCGTGCATCTGCTCCACGACCATGTATCATAATAAGCGCCTTATTGGCTTCTTGCAGAGGTTTGCCTGCTATTTGTATATTTTTCTTGTGCATAGCTATTTGTTATTTGGTTTGAAGCGATGGTAGAGCTTTTTCAATCTTATCGCGCATAGACTCATGTTGAGTAGGTAGTTGTAGCGAGCTTCCTAGGTTTTCAACTGTCTCATCGGTTGCAAATCCAGGATTATCGGTTGCAATTTCAAACAGTACGCCACCTGGCTCACGAAAGTAGAGCGAAAAGAAGTAGTCGCGGTTTATTTTCTCTGTAATACCATGGCCCTTTGCCACAATTTTCTCTCTAAATGCCATCAAGGTATCTTCATCTTTCACACGAAATGCAATATGATGATTAGTACCTCCTGCATTTATACCTCTTGGGGCTAGTGGCATTTCCAACAGATCAATTATTGCAGCATTTTCTACAGCATCGGTTTGGTAGCGATATAAATTGCTCTCTTTATCTATTTGTTTGTAACCAAATATTTCGGTTAGGATGGCGGCAGTGGCTTTGATATTATTTAGTGTAAGTGTAACGGTATGAAATCCTTTTATAGCCACATCGGCTTTTATCTCATCAGTTTCCCAAACTTCTCGCTCATCTTTTTGTTTTGTTTCAACCAATTTAAGTTTTAAGCCGTCGGGGTCTTCAAAAGTAATATATTGTTCGCCAAACTGTTCGCCTGTATTGTATCGGATATTGAGTTTCTCAAAGCGAGCTTTCCAGAAATTTAAACTTCCTTTGGGTACAGAATAGCCAATTTCTGTGGCCATTCCAGCACCATCTCTTCCCTTACTCATACCCGCCCAAGGGAAAAAAGTTAATACCGTTCCGGGAGTGCCTACTTCATTCCCAAAATAGAAATGATAGGTTGTGGGGTCGTCAAAATTAACGGTTTTCTTTACTAAACGAAAACCAAGTGTTTGGGTGTAAAAGTCGTAATTGCGTTGCGCATCGCTTGCAATAGCTGTGATGTGATGTAGTCCTAATATTTTATTCATAATCTTATATATTTAATTCTATTTTAATTTCTTGATGGATATAGAAACATTCAGTTTCTTCTCATTTACTTATGATGAAGGTCCTACCTTTAGGATAATGTTTTATGAGTGAGACTAATTAATTGTAATCACTAAACTATTTTTTAATCCCATAAACCTTCAATATTTCTAATGTCTTATTCTTTTAAAGTTTTTTCAATTCTAGGGTCGGGTACAATCCACATAAGTGCAACGCCCAAATATATCAACAGGCTAATTACAGGAAAAAAGAAAGATACCACAACTCCTGTAAAATACAATAGTAGCGATAAATTCATTCTTTTATCTTTGCTGTAAACTTTGCCAATATTCGAATCTTTACCTTCGCTCTGTATTACACAATGTACCATAATCTTAAATGCTACTGCTGCCATAAACAATACTAAACCGTAAACTGCTGCTGGATTTGCTTCAAAATAATTCTTTCCCATCCAATCTGTGGCAAACGGAAAGAGTGAAAGCCAAAACAACAAATTTAGATTTGCCCACAATATTTTACCATTTACTTTGTTTACGGCTTGTAGCAAATGATGGTGGTTGTTCCAATAAATTCCGATGTATATAAAGCTCAGTAGATAGGTTAGAAAAACTGGGAGTATTGGCTTTAAAGCTTCAAAAGTATAATCTTCTGGCGCACTCATTCCTAACACCATAATAGTAATAATGATGGCCAATACGCCGTCGCTAAAGGCTTCTAGTCTTCCTGTTTTCATATCTCTTGTTGATTGTAGCAGATTGTTTTGAAGTGACCGCTGGTAACAGAATACTTAAATTAAATCTTCTGTGTTATTTGCGTGTTGGATAAGGAATATATTCAGTGTCGTCTCCATCTATCTTGGGAAAAGATTGTGCCTCCCATTTCTCCTTAGCTTCTTTGATAAGTTCTTTGCTAGATGAAACAAAGTTCCAATCTATATATCGTTTTTCGGGAAAAGGTTCGCCACCAAAAATATAGATAGTACTATTTTCCTGAATTGTAAATTCGCAAAGGCTACTTTCCTTTGCCACCAATAGTTGTTTAGGCCCGTAAACATTGCCATCACTTTCTATACCTCCTTCAAGAATATACAGGCCCGATTCACCATAAAGTTGGTCACCAATATTAAGGGTCTGTTTTGTTTTGCTTTTTATTTCAAGCATATATAGTTTGCTATAAACTGGAACGGGCGATTTTTTACCAAAGGCTTCGCCTGCCACTAGTTTAAATTGGAGGTCTCCATCTGTCCATTGTGGAATTTGTTTTTCCTCAATGTGGAAAAACTCTGGTTCCATCTGCTCAAGCTCTTTTGGCAGTGCTACCCATATTTGCAATCCGTGCATCTGTTTGGCAGAATGGCGCAAATGTTCAGGTGTTCGCTCAGAATGAGCAATGCCCTTGCCTGCTGTCATCCAATTTACTGCTCCTGGGTTTATCTCTACTACATTGCCAAGCGTATCGCGGTGCATAATACTACCTTCGAACAAGAAAGTAAGGGTCGAAAGTCCGATATGTGGATGTGGCAATACATCAAAGTTCTCCTTCTCGCTTAGTTCTACAGGCCCCATGTGGTCTATATAAATAAAGGGTCCTACCATTCTTTTTTGCCTAAAAGGCAACAATCGCCCTACCATAAACTTACCTATGTCGGCAGCTCTCTCTTCTATTATCAGTTCTATGTTTGACATAATTTGTAAATGTTTTATCTTTGAAAAGTGTATCAGTCCACACCGAGGAGTCGGAGTAGACTCATTTATTGCGTTAATTATATATTTAGTCAGCTGTATTCCTTCTTATCCAAATAGAGCCTTTTTTGGTAGTATGTTTATCTAAATTACCTTTTATAACTAGCTCGTTTAATTGCTTTTCACTTTCACCTCTTGGAGTTCCTGAAAGCTCAGCAAATTCTTTTGCAGTAAGTGTAGGGTGTACTGAGAAAAGCGCTTCCCAATTTTTACTATACTCACTTTTAATAATAGAAGGATTAAGCTTTAAAATAGCCATTTCGTAAAATGCATATGGTCTTGAACCATAAACGATTTCTTTATTACCTGATTCGTCAATAAAAAACAAGGTTGGAAATCCTCTTACGCCTAGTTCTTTCCCCAATTTCAAATCTTCTTCAAACAAGGCTTTTGCATTATTCTCAAAGTCGAATTTGAACTCATCCATATTTAATCCTACTTTTTTGGCAGCAATTTCCATATTGTCCCATTTTGCAATGTTTTTCTTATGTAGAAAAACCATTTCTCTTAGCTCCCGAAGAAACACAACAGCTTTTTTATTGTCTTGCATTTGGGCTGCTTTAAATGCGATGGATGGAGGATATGATGAATCTAAAGGGTCTTCCAACCAAACATCACCATCAATGGGCATGTCGTAATGGTCACTCACCTCTTCCCAATGATCTGCCACATCTGTGGGTTTTCCGATACCACCGCTATTGAAACTCCAATCGGGCAATAAACCTCCCATTCTATATTCTATATCAATAGAATTGCCATATTCTAATTTTAATTTACGCAATTGCGGTTCTATACCCCAACATGCAGAACAAATAGGGTCTGTATAATAAATTGCCTTAACCGATTTATTAGTTGATTGTATGGTGCTTTCCGATGCTGTGTTTGTATCCTCATCAGTTGTCTCACACATACCAGTTTCTATATCGCATAAAAGCGGATTACTTTGTTTTTCCATTATCTTGTTATTTATGTATAACCATTTTATGAAGTATATAAGATTAAAAATCCTGTGAAGAAATCTCCACAGGAATATTTATTTAACTATTACTTTCTAGCTAGTATTTAAATACTAGTTAAATATTTAAACAATACTATTACTGTGCATTTTTCACAATCCATTTCTCAAAAGCTTTCATATAACTATTCAAGAAATCTTTAGTACCATCGTTAATTAGTTTTCCTTTATCATCAAATAGAGCTCCAGCTCCTCCAATATAGGCTTCTGGTTGTGCCATGGTATGCATATTTACAAACACCAATGATTGACGCAAGTGATGATTAGCACCAAAACCACTGATGCCTCCAATAGAAACACTTACAATACCAGCAGGTTTTCCGTCCCAAGAGTTTTGTCCGTAAGGACGTGAGCCTACATCAACTGCATTTTTCAATACACCTGTTACCGAACGGTTATATTCGGGGGTTAGAAATAGAATACCATCAGCTGCAATTATTTGCTCTCTGAATGTTACCCACTCTTTTGGTGGTGTTTCTTCTAAATCTTCATTAAACATTGGAAGATTGGCAATGTCTATCATTTCAAAAGATAACGACTCGGGCGCCATCTCCATTAAAGCTTTCGCTGTTTTTAAATTATAAGATTCTTTTCTAAGACTTCCTACTATAACACCAATTTTATATTTCTTCATTTTCTTACTGTTTTTAATCTTTGTAATGTTTGTACTTATTTAAACTTAGTATACCTACTGTTTTGCATGTTGCGCGTAAACAAAGGTTATTTATGTGCATTTGCATCAACCCATTTCTCAAAAGCTTTCAAGAAACTATTCAAGAAATCTTTAGTAGAGTCGTTAATCAACTTTCCATCTCCATCAAAAAGTGCAGCTGCACCTCCTATGTATACTTCGGGTTGAACCATAACAGGTACATTTACACCAACTAATACTTGACGCAGATGATGATTTGCTCCAAAACCGCTAATATTTCCAATAGAAGCACTTATTATGGCTCCAGGTTTACCTTCCCACACATTTTGACCGTAAGGTCGAGAACCTACATCAATTGCATTTTTTAATGCTGAAGGAATCGATCGGTTGTGTTCGGGTGTTAGAAAAATAACTCCATCTGCAGGTTTTACCTGCTTGCGAAAAGTTTCCCATTCATTAAGGGGGGTATTTTCTAAATCCTCATTAAATATTGGAAGATTACCTATATCCACTATTTCAAGAGACAATGAATCGGGTGATTGTGCTATTAAAGTATTAGCTATTTTTAAATTGAAAGACTCTTTGCGTAAACTTCCTACTACAACTGCTATTTTATATTTCTTCATTTTTTGTTTAATAGTTATTGTTTTGCAAATTGTCCGTGAACAGTGATACTTACATCTTTTCCAATACCAAGAGCCATTGGGTCATAATCTATATTGAAATCAAATCTATTGATAGTTGTTGTGGCTTCTATACCTATCTTTTCTCCTTGTTCGCTTTCAACTGTTCCACCATAATGCACATCAAAAATTACATCTTTGGTAACATCTTTTATTGTCAATTTACCGTGTAGCAGATATAGATCAGGTTTTCCTGTTGCTAATATCTTTGTACTTTCGAAAGTCATAGTTGGGTATGTTTCTACCTCAAAGAAGTCAGCACTTCTTAAGTGGTTGTCCCTCATCTCCACATTTGTGTTAACACTAGCTACTTGTATGGTAAAGTTGATTTTTGCTTTATCAAAGTCTTCTCCATGTGTTACTACTTCTGCACTATAATCAGTAAATTTACCATTCACAAAGCTAATGCCCGAATGTGCTATATCGAAATTTAAAGAAGAGTGAGCTGGATCTATTTTCCAATTCGTCTGTGCAAACGAGCCTATAGTAATTAAGGCTACTGCTAATAATGTTAATGCTTTTTTCATATTCATTTTATTTAAATTATTTTTTATATGCTAATAAGATTCTTAAATTGTGTCGCAATATTATATTAACAATTACAAAGGTGGTTTTGTTTTGACAAAGAAAATTCAGTAATCTATCCTGAGAATTTTCTTAACGTAATAGACATGTAAAAGTATCCATTCAATAAAAAGCATCATTATCATTTTATGCTAAATTGGTACTTCAATCTTAAGCTGCATTTATTGTTTTACAAACTGTCCGCAATCAGTAATATGTGTTTTTTTGCCAAATCCGAGTCCAGCTGGATTATAGTTGATGTTATAATCAAACCTGTTGATAGTTGTTTTGGCCTCTACAAAAACTCTTTCCTTCCCTCCTGTTTCTACTGTTCCAAGATAGTAAACATTATAAACTACTTCTTTAGTAACATCTTTAATTGTCAAATTACCATGTAGCAGATAACAGTTAGGCTTACAAGTAGCCAACACCTTTGTGCTTTCGAAATTCATAGTAGGATATATATCCACGTCAAAAAAGTCAGGACTCCTCAAGTGATTATCTCTCTCTTCGTTATTTGTATTTATGCTTATAACTTGAACTGTGAAATCAATTTTAGAGTCTTCTAGTTTTTCTCCATAAGTAATTCCATTGCCAGCATAATCAATAAAACTGCCCCTAAAAAGAGTAAACCCACCATTTGCAACTTTGAAAGTTATTGACGATTCATAAGGGTCTATTTTCCAATACGTTTGGGCAAATGAAATGATAGAGATAAAAGCCGACACCAATAATATCACTACTTTTCTCATAATCATTTAATTAAATCTATTGATTGAATTCAATGTGCATGAAATCAAAAACTACTTTTATATAAACAAATAAATAAGGTACTTGTTTTTAGCAAAAGGGAGTTTTATCAACTATCTGTTCAAGTTTTTTGATAACTCATTGCAATAGTTAGTTTTTAATTTCAATATCAAGTTGCCTACCCTCTTTCAGTGCTTTTTTGTCCATGCCAGCGCCAATAGCCATTCCAAGTACCATCCCGATTGGAAGGCCAATGCTGATGAAAGCCATATTACCAGTAATTGAACCATAAGCAGCTCCTAGAGGAATTCCAAACGCAGCCATTCCAAGCACCATCCATGTATTGCGATAATAGTTTCTTGTAACCAATTTAAGTTGCTTCTCAATCAATTTGATAATACTAGTCTGAGAGCTTCGTATCTGCTTTCTCAACATCTTATCTGAATCTGTAACACCATTTATTTTCTCAATTTCTATATTGATAGTAAATGCAATATCTTCTGGCAACTCCATTTTCTTCAACTCTGTAAGTAGGTTGTCGAATTGGCTAAAAGCAGTAATAAGCCCTTTATTACTATCAGTTATTTCTCTTTTGTCTAGCTCTTTTATTTTCATTGGTCTCTTGGTTTTGCATTTATATGAATAACAGGCTCATGTTATATGTTGTTCGACGCTACAATCTTTTTATTTTTTTACTTCGAAATCTAATAAACAGATAAGATATGTTTCACATAAAAATATATCTTTAAGATTCATTATCATCTTTGTTATGAACCAAATTTCCAACATTACTGTTAATTAAATAACATTATGCTCACATATAAGCATAAATAGCTATTAATTTAAAACAGATATTATGGGAAATTTACTTTACGTTATCGCAGTATTATTAATTATAGGGTGGCTTATTGGATTTGTTGGATACAGTGCAGGTGGACTTATACATATTCTGCTTGTTATTGCAATTATTGCAATTATCCTAAGATTGATTCAAGGTAAAAAGCCTCTTTAAGCAAAAGCTTCAGAAAATTTCATTTGTATAATTAATTAAAATAAAAACTTATGAGAAGTATATTATTTGTGCTTGCTGCAATACTTATTATTGGATGGGGGATTGGCTTTTTTGCATTAAAAGTTGCTAGTGGACTTATCCATGTTTTACTTGTGGTTGCAGTAATTGCAATTATAATCAGTTTCTTTAAAGGAAGAAAATCAGCTTGAAGATTATTGATAACTAAATTGAGGTAAAACAATAATCACTCTAAGTATATCAGTTATAAACGCGATAATGCGGGACAGACTCATTGAAGGACTGTCCCGCATTAATTTTTTTGTGCTATCTTGCAAAAGAAATATTCAATTAAGAAAAATAAAACAATGGATATAGATAATTAATCTATGATTTTCAGAAATTAGGATTGTAAAGTTTGTTCAATCTTTTCATCAAATCAAAAAACAATTACCCTCTGTTAATAGTTATGTAATAACACTTTTGTGAAACAAATATGGATATCCAAAACAGAAATAACAACGAAACTGCCAACAAATCTTTGGCACAAGAGCTTTTACAGCATATTAGGGAAGCATCATTAGGGGGTGCTGACAAGCAAAGAGAGCGTCATATGAAAAGGGGTAAGCTATTGGCGCGAGAGCGCATAGATAAACTTGTTGACCCTAACACTCCTTTTCTTGAACTATCAACCCTTGCTGCTAATGGACAATACAACAACAACTTTCCGTCGGCTGGCATTGTTACAGGCATTGGCCTTATACATGGCAGAGAGGTTATGATTGTTGCTAATGATGCAACTGTAAAAGGGGGTACGTATGTGCACGAAACTATCAAGAAACATTTGAGGGCGCAAGAGATTGCTGAAAAGAATCATCTACCATCAGTATACATGGTAGATTCTGGTGGGATATTCCTGCCAGAACAAGCCAATGTGTTTTCAGACAAAGACGATTTCGGTCGTATATTCTTTAATCAAGCACGTATGTCTGCTGCAGGCATACCACAAATAGCCATAGTTATGGGTTCGTGCACCGCTGGCGGTGCTTATGTACCTGCTATGAGCGACGAAACTATTATTGTACGCAATCAAGGCACAATATTCTTGGCAGGACCACCTTTGGTAAAAGCTGCCACAGGAGAAATTGTTACAGAAGAAGAACTAGGGGGAGCCGAGGTGCACACTACTCTTTCGGGAGTTGCAGATCATTTGGCGGAAAATGATGAACATGCTTTGGAAATTTGTCGTGATATATTTAGACACCTTCCACGTTCACCCAAACAGTCACTTCATCAAGAAGAAAGTAAACCTCCAAAGTTTCCCACAGAAGAGCTTTATCAACTCATACCCCATGGCAATAAACCATGGCCCGATGTAAGTATAATAATAGAACGAATTATTGACAAAGATTCTTTCCGCTCATTCAAAGAGAACTATGGAACATCGTTGGTAACTGGCTTTGCCCGTTTGCATGGATACGAAGTTGGCATTATTGCCAACAATGGCATTCTTTTTTCGGAGTCTGCATTAAAAGGCACACACTTTATACAGATGTGTAATGCAAGAAACATACCCATGATATTCTTGCAAAACATAACTGGCTTTATGGTAGGCAAAGAATATGAACAGAGAGGAATAGCAAAAGATGGTGCAAAAATGGTTCATGCATTGGCCAATTCAACAGTTCCGTTTTTTTCGTTAATCATTGGTGGCTCACACGGAGCGGGTAATTACGCTATGGCAGGAAGGGCTTACGAACCTCGTTTTCTTTTTATGTGGCCCAATGCACGCATCTCGGTAATGGGTGCTAAGCAAGCTGCACAAGTGTTATGCACACTAAAAAGGGACCAAGCTGCAGCCAGCGGTATTTCTGTATCTGAAGAAGAACTAAAGAAAATTGAAGAAAGCATTATAGAGAAATACGAAATAGAAGGCTCTCCCTACTACAGCACTTCACGTTTGTGGGACGATGGCATTATCGACCCAGCACAAACGCGCGATGTGTTGGGAATGGTGTTAGAAACATCGTTGAATGCTCCTTTTGAGAAAACAAAATATGGAATTTTTAGAATGTAACTCCATTTATAGTGTAGAAAATGATTACAATAAAAGAATATACTAATAAGGTTTGTTACATAGAGATTGATAGGCCCGATAAGAGGAATGCTTTAGCAAAAAGCACTATTGAAAAGTTGATAGACTTTTTTAAGACCTCGGGCCAATCACCCTACTTCAATGTATTGGTATTATCGGGCAGCAAAGGTTTCTTTTCTGCAGGAGCAGACTTGGCTTGGATGAAAGAAGGCCTGAACCAAACTGATGAAGAAAACCGAGCAGATGCTCAACTCTTCAACAGTCTGTATCATGAAATGTCTATATATGCAAAGCCTATAATTGCAAAGGTTGAAAAAGGAGCTTATGGCGGTGCTATTGGATTGATGGCATGTGCCGATGTGGTTATTACATCGCCCAATACACAATTCAAATTTAGTGAAACTGCACTAGGAATTATTCCTGCAACTGTTGCACCATACATCGTAAAGAAGATTGGTAGTAGCAATGCACGCTATCTATTTCTATCTGGTCACCTATTTAATGGTGAGGCTGCGTTATCGTACGGATTGGCACATATAATTGCCCCAGTAAAAGAGATAGATAGCACAACACGCAAGATAGCAGAACAAATGGCAACTTTAGCACCTAATGCTACTGCAAAAACAAAAGAACTATTGAACTATTTAGAGCAAGGCTCCTTTAATATATCAGAAGAGACAAAGAACTATTGCGCTTCTCTTATTGCAGATGCTAGAAAATCGGAGGAGGGACAAGAGAGAGTCTCCTCATTTTTCAAAAGAACCAATTCACATAAAAATGATTGATAAATCAGTAAAATATAAACCCATACATAGACTCTTTATTGCTAATAGAGGAGAAATTGCTGTGCGTATACACCGAACAGCTAAAGAGATGGGCATCACCACTATTGGGATAACTACTAAATCTGAACTTCAGACTCCAGCAGACGAAGAGGTTTTTATAGAGGGTGATACGCTTGCTCAAACTTATTTAAATATTGATGCAATTATAAATGCAGCTTTGTTAAAAAAGGCAGATGCTATACATCCTGGCTACGGTTTCTTATCAGAAAATCCTGCTTTTGCAGCAGCTGCACACAAGGAGGGTCTAATATTCGTTGGCCCCACGGCCAATGTTATTAGAGAAATAGGTAACAAAACAAATGCGCGTATTCTAGCGCAAACGCTTGATATACCTGTAACTAAAGGTTTTTTTGGAACAGTTGAAGAAATATACAAACAGAAGCAAGAACTGCCCTATCCGCTATTAATAAAAGCTGCAGCAGGTGGTGGAGGTAAAGCAATGACAATGGTGGACTCTGCTTCAGAGCTTCAGAAGAAACTAAAGCAGGCAGAACGTGAAGCAGAAAGATACTTTGGCGACAAAACTCTTTTGGTGGAACAGTATATTAGAGAACCTCGACACATAGAAGTTCAAATACTTGCCGACCAACATGGCAATTGCCTACATCTATACGAACGTGAATGCTCCATTCAGCGTCGCTACCAAAAAATAATTGAGGAGTCTCCCTCCTCTTTTGTAACAGATAGTCTTAGAGTAAGACTTACATCCGATGCACTAAAACTCTGCAAAGAGATTGATTATCAAAATGCAGGAACTGTAGAGTTTTTGGTGGATAAAGATGGCAATCATTACTTCTTGGAAGTAAATGCTCGACTACAAGTGGAGCATCCTGTAACAGAAATGGTTACCTCTACTGATTTGGTAAAACAGCAAATCCTCATCGCTATGGGATTACCCTTAACGCTTTCGCAAGAAGACATTAAGATAAACGGACATGCCATGGAGTGCAGAATATATGCAGAAAACCCACAAAACAATTTTCATCCTGCTCCAGGAAAGATATTGCATGTGCAGTGGCCCAATGAAAGTTTAGCGCGTACCGATAGTTGGTTTAAGGATTCAGCAGTAATTCATCCCGACTTCGACCCAATGTTGGCAAAGATTATCACCTATGCTCCTACTCGTCTTTATGCAATTGATAAAATGACTAAGGCGCTACAATCTACACTGCTCATGGGGAATATCAATAACATTTGGTACTTGAAGAGTATTTTAGAGAATAATGACTTTAAGGCAGGAAACATAAACACAAATTTCTGTGAAAGCTTCATTGCACCTGTTCCTGCCCCTACAACAATCGAATCTGTACTGGCTGCAACACTTATATGGCAGTTTAGAGCAAAAACGGCAGTGAAGAGTGTATGGCATGAGATAGGTTTTTTCCGTATCGGCAAGCAAGCAAAGTATTTGATTAACGACCAACTGTTTGAAGTAAAATTCAGCAAAGAGAATCAACAAATAAGCTTTTCATTCAACAATAAAGCCTCAAATACAATTTCAAATATTGTAATTGAGAAAAACGACATAGAGTTTACACTCAACAATAATGAGCATCAGTTTAATTGGGTAATTACTCCAGATAATGAACTCCTATTAGAAAAAGAGACAGAGAGTTGGAAGGTAATTCCACACCACTATTTATCTAAGAACAATGCTCATAGAAAAGCTATAAATACTATTCATAACGAGACTAGCGTAAATGCACCTATTCCTGGTAAAATAATTGAAATACACATTCAAGTAGGCGAACTGATTAAAGCAGGCGACACCCTAATGATATTGGAAACAATGAAGATGGAAAACAGCATTCAGATGCCCCAAGATGGTATTGTGAAAAAGATATTAATTGCACAAGGTAATCAAGTAGTAGCCAATGAGCTTTTACTAGAATTTGAAAATATTGAAAAAACAATCAACTAATAATAACAACATTACTATATAATCAACTATGTATATATTTCCTAACGAGAAACAAGAAGAAGAGAGGTTAAAAATACGTGCATTTGCAGAGGAGGTTATTGCTCCTGAAGCAGCTATATTAGACGAAGAAGAACGGTTCTCTCCCGAGCTAACAATGAAAATGGGCGAGCAAGGATTGCTAGGCCTTGTTGCACCAAAAGAATATGGAGGTCAAGGAAAAGATACTTTATCATACATTATTGCCGTAGAAGAACTAGCAAGGGTAGATAGTTCGCAAGCTGCAACCGTGTTGGCACACAACAGCCTTGGACTTACTCCAATTGTAAACTATGGAACAAAGGAACAAAAAGAGAAGTACCTGCCTAAACTAACATCAGGCAAACACCTATGGGCTTTTGGTTTGACCGAAGAGAATGCAGGATCTGATGCGCGTGGCACAGAAGCAACTGCTGTGAGAGATGGCGATGAGTGGGTAATAAACGGAACAAAAAGATACATTACCAATGCCTCTACCCCATTAACATTGGGTGTAACGCTGCAAGTAATGACCGAGGATAGCAATGGACGATCTAATTTGACAACTATTTTTGTAGAAAGCGGAACGCCAGGCTTTGAAGCAAAACGAATGTTGGGCAAGATGATGTGGCGGGCAGCAGATACAGCACAACTTACATTTAAAGATTGTAGAGTTCCATATTCCAACTTAATGGGAGAAGAAGGACAAGGTATACGTTATATGCTTAAAGCACTTGATGGTGGCCGACTTTCAGTTGCTGCCATGGGCTTAGGATTAGCACAAGGCGCTTTTGAAATGGCCCTTAAACATGCAAAAACTCGCAAACAGTTTGGCAGGGCAATAGGAAGAAATCAAGTTATTGGATTCAAATTGGCCGATATGAGCATGAAAATAGAATTGGCTAGAAACACACTCTATCGTACTTGTGTGTTAAAAGACAACGGACAACCCTATGCCAAAGAGGCTGCTATGTCTAAGTTGTACACTTCGGAAATTGCTAGAGAAATAGCAGATGAAGCGGTACAGATATTCGGTGGTTCTGGTCTTTTCAAAGACAATCCTATTGAGCGATTTTATAGAGACCAACGATTACTGCAAATTGGCGAAGGAACTTCCGAAATATTGCGACTGGTAATTGCCAGAGGATTGGGGGTATAAAAAGTCTTTGCAAGACAAAGGGTTTTCTGGTACACATTAAATAATAGGCAACTACTATAACTAGCAACAAAACAACTTATGGAAGATAGAAAAAAAGACCATATTAATCAGGCTTTCAATGCCCGCGTAGAGAAAGATGCAGCCGACAAGAGGTTCAACTACGAACCTCTTTTGTCAGCCCATCCTGTAGACAAACCCACACCTTTTTCATTTGCAGGAAAAACCATGCGCCTACCCCTTTGGATAAGCAGTATGACAGGTGGTACAGGAAAAGCTGGCAACATCAATCGTAATTTGGCGCGAGCCTGCAATGAGTTCGGTTTGGGTATGGGTGTTGGTTCGTGTAGAATATTACTGGATGACGAACGCCATTTAACCGATTTTGATCTTCGACACATCGTTGGAGATGCAGCTCCTTTTTATGCCAACTTGGGCATTGCCCAACTTGAACAACTAGTAGAAGAAAAAGCAGTAGATAAGATAGCAAGATTGATAGAACTGCTAAAAGCAGATGGTGTAATTATCCATATCAACCCCTTTCAAGAAGCTTTTCAGCCTGAAGGAGAGGTTATCAAAAGACCTCCAATTGACACCATAGAAGAGTTTTTGGAGCTTACAAGTGCTAGAGTAATAGTAAAAGAAGTGGGCCAAGGCATGGGCCCTGAGAGCATCAACCGATTGTTGCATCTTCCCATCGAAGCCATTGAGTTTGGAGCATTGGGTGGAACTAATTTCACTTTGTTGGAACTACTAAGAAGTCAAGAAAAAGAGCTGAAAGCTTATGAAGCATTCGGTAAAATAGGCCATACAGCCGAAGAGATGACACAGATAATAAATGAAGTTGTTGCAACATCAACCAATTATAAATGCAAGCAGCTAATTATTTCAGGTGGAATAACACACATACTAGATGGGTATCATCTGCAACAAAAGAGCAAACTTAAAGCAGTAGTTGGCATGGGCTCAACGCTTCTAAGAGCAGCATCGGGCGAGTATGAAGAGCTAAGAGGCTATCTACAACAGGTAGAACGTAGTTATCAATTGGCCTCAAGCTATCTAACAATAAGGAACAACATTTAATCAAAATACATTTAATGGAAATTGTAAGCGGTTTTTCAAAATTAAGCAGAGAAGAGAAAATAGCATATATTCAAAACAACTTTCCTTTGTCAATCGATCTGGCCAAAGAAACCAATCACTATCGTCACGAAACTAATCAAGCTATCTTTGATGACTTTTCAGAAAACACATTAAGCAACTTCTACTTGCCTTATGGCGTAGCGCCCAACTTTCTTATAGATGGCAAAATGCATGTATTGCCAATGGTTATTGAAGAGAGTTCGGTAGTTGCTGCAGCCTCAAGGGCTGCAGCATTTTGGGCAAACCATGGTGGTTTTAAAACTACTATCCACGATTCTATAAAGATTGGTCACATTTGGTTTCAATGGAGTGGCAATGCCAATACACTCCTAAGGCACGTTCCTGCAATTGAAGCACATTTAAGAGCATCTGTAAAAGAGATTACCCAAAGCATGAAGCAAAGAGGAGGTGGAATAGTAGCTTTTGAGTTTACACCTCAACCCGAATTAGACAATGTGTGGCAAATGCAAGTGTCATTTAAAACGGCCGACAGTATGGGAGCCAACTTTATAAACACTTGCTTAGAAGCAATGAAAGAACCCCTGCTCCACTATTTTGATGAGCAGAACTTACCTACTGCTGAAATCATAATGGCTATTCTCTCTAACTACACTCCCAACTGCCTAGTAACATGCGAGGTTAGTTGCAAAGTAGAACATCTTAAACCTTATGCTGCAGGGCTATCGCCCCATGAATTTGCACAACGTTTTAAGTTGGCCATGGATATTGCCTACCACAACACATACCGAGCGGTAACACACAACAAAGGAATTTACAACGGAGTAGATGCAGTAGTTTTGGCTACAGGCAACGACTTTAGAGCAGTAGAAGCCGCGGGTCACTCTTACGCTTCGCATGATGGAAAATATCGCTCATTGTCGCATTGCAACATTACAGACGATGGAGTGTTTAACTTATCGCTCACAATTCCGTTAGCACTAGGTACTGTAGGTGGGCTCACTCGCTTGCATCCTTTAGCAGCACTATCTATGGAGATATTGCAAAACCCATCGGCAGAAGAGCTCATGAGCATTTGTGCTGCTGCAGGATTGGCCAATAATTTTGGTGCAGTAGCTTCGTTAGTTACTACAGGTATTCAAAAAGGGCACATGAAGTTGCATCTATCAAATATACTCACTAGCTTTGATGCTACTCTTGAGGAGAGAGAAAAAACAGAAGCATACTTTGCAGACAAAACTGTGAGCATACAAAAAGTGAGAGAGTTTTTGAAAAGATAGTTTTTTTTGAAAACTCATTATTTGAAATACACTGAAAACATAACACAAACTATGAAGAAATACCACGCCCATGGCAAACTATTATTAACAGGCGAATATTTAGTTCTTAAAGGAGCTATGGCATTGGCCATTCCACTAAACGAAGGACAAACACTCTCAGTAGAAACATCTAATGAAGCAGGACTCCAATGGCGTGCTGAAACTCCCAATGGATTATGGTTTAAGGCTAAGTATGACAACAAGTTAACACTCTTGGAATCTACAGACTACAAGAAGGCCGTGGCCTTACAACAAATGTTGAAGAAAGCAGTAGAGCAAAATCCTTCCATACAAGCAAAACTCAACCACAGCTCAGTAACAACCATGCTAGAGTTCGACCCTAGTTGGGGTTGGGGCAGCAGCTCTACCCTATTGCATCTATTAGAGCAATGGCTGGGAATAGACCCCTACCAACTAATGGATGAAACCATAGGAGGCTCGGGCTACGATATTGCTTGTGCTGCAGCTAATACTCCCATCTTTTATAGTCGCACACCAAATTCAGCTCCACAAATAACACCTACACACTTCAATCCTCCTTTCATTCAGCAAATGGGAATTGTGTATCTCAACAAAAAACAAAACTCCTCAACACAAGTAAAGTCTTTTTTAGCGTCAACTTCGTCTCACAAAAGTTTGATTGAAGAGATATCAACCCTATCACAAAAGTTTACTACAACCAATGAGATAGCTGCATTTATGAGCCTTATGCAACAGCATGAAGCAATTATTGCAAAGGCTACGGGTCTCACTCCTGTTCAAGAACTCTTGTTTTCAGATTTTAAAGGAGCAATAAAATCATTAGGCGCTTGGGGAGGCGATTTTGCACTCTTTCTTTCAGAAGACAATTTTAAGACTAGCAAAGAATGGTTTGCATCAAAAGGCTATTTAGTAGCTATGCCTTTAGAAGAGGTAATTGTAAATAAACAATCACGCTAAAAGGTGCAATAAGCTCATTTTAAACATGCAACAAAATAACAAGAATTAGCTGTTAGCTAATATTATTAAGCAGAACCCAAAAACCTAAAGAAGTCTTCAAATATAAAATGAACCATAATAAAGCAACATTGTTTGTTTAATACATAAGCATAAAACTAGAACAAAAAAAAATAGAGATTACAAGAATGATTAAATGTAAATCTAAAACATATACTTCAGAATGGCAAAGTCCCTCCAATTTGGCAATTGTGAAATATTGGGGAAAGAAAGAGGTTCAAAAACCACTGAACCCCAGCATCAGCTTTTCATTGAATAATGCTGTTACCACCACTCGTATTACTGCTACTCAATCAAAGAAGGCAGGCTTTACTTTTGCGTTAGATGGCAACAAGAAAGATACTTTTAATGCTAAAATTGCTAGTTTACTACAACTAGCATCTAGCACGCTTCCTTTCATTGCCGCACACCATCTCACTATAGAGAGTTCAAACACTTTCCCTCACTCATCGGGTATTGCCTCATCGGCAAGTAGCATGAGTGCGCTGGCTCTTTGTTTGGCCGATATTCAACTAATGGTAAATAATGAGGAAGACCATAAATTAGATATTCAATCTGTATCAGAGTTGGCACGCATGGGCTCAGGCAGTGCGGCACGCTCGCTATACGGTGGATGGACAATATGGGGCAAAACTCCTGCAATAGAAGAGAGCAGCGATAATTATGCTGTTGAACTTAAAGATATTCACCCCAACTTTATGCAGATTGCCAACGCCATACTTATAATAGAACCCGAGAGTAAAAAAGTGAGCAGCAGCCAAGGACATGCGCTTATGAATAATCATCCATATGGTGCAGCACGCATCAAGCAGGCCAACAATAACACTCAGCATCTACTAGAAGTATTGAAAACAGGCGACTGGAATCAGTTTTTCGATATAGCTGAACACGAAGCCCTCTCGCTACATGCGCTTATGATGAGTTCGAACCCCGGATACACTCTACTTCATGCCAATAGCTTAAAAGTAATTGAAGAGGTAAGGAAAGCTTTTATCGATTTACAACTACCCGTTGGATTTAGTATGGATGCAGGTCCTAATGTTCATCTGCTTTATCCAAAATATGAAGAGAAAAACATATTACCTTGGATAGAAAAAAAGATTAGACCACTCTGTCATCAACAGAAAATAATCTTCGACCAATTGGGCAATGGTCCAAAAAAAACAAATATCCTTGAACATTAAAAAGATTAAAGGGTTAATTACCGATTAAGATAATCGACACAAGTCATTCATCAAAGTATTCATTATCTTTATCGAATCAATCAAAACATGCTACTCCAAATAAGATGGAGATCAAAATATATTATATGTCAAAAAACAAAGTGGGCAACAACAAGTCTTTCGATTCCAAAATCATGCTTTTTGGTGAGTACAGCATCATTTGCAACTCCATGGCATTAACTATACCTTACAGTCATTTCAATGGATCACTCAGGTTTATAAACAAAAATCACTACACCGATTTAGACTTTGCGAGAAACAGCAATCAACAGCTACGCGAATATTATGAGCAATACCTACAACCTATTGCAGAGAAAAATGGATTGCCCAGCAAATTCAATCATAAGCTACTTGAAAAAGAGATTGAAGATGGATTGTATTTCGAATCTTCTATCCCCGAAGGATATGGTTTGGGAAGTAGCGGCGCTTTGGTTGCAGCACTATATCACAGATATGCAAAGAATGGAAAAGCATCTTCTCGCACATCAACATCAAAAGCAGACATACCGCAACTGAAAAGCGATTTGGCTATTTTAGAATCGTGGTTTCATGGCACAAGCTCTGGCATCGATCCACTTATTTGCTACATGCAACACCCGCTACTTATAAAAGAGAATCAAACCATACACCCCATTGATATACCGCGCTACGAATTAACATCGGAAGATGCTATTTTCTTAATTAACAGTGGCAAAGCCATTAAAACAGCCCCCTTGGTAGATCAATTTATGAAAGATTGCGAGAACCCTGCATTCAAAGATAGCATCCTCAATGAATATATACCGCTCAACAATAGCTGTATTCAAGCTCTTATAGATGCAGATATCGAAAAGTTTACACACAATGTGCAAGCACTTTCAAAATTTCAAGTAAACCATTTCACTAAAATGATTCCTACCTCGTTACACAATGAGTGGAAAGAAGGTGTTGCTACAGGAAAGTTTATACTCAAGCTTTGCGGTTCGGGTGGAGGTGGGTTTATTTTAGGGTTCACACGCCATTATAGCGAGGTGAAAGAGCTGTTTACGGAGAAAGGGATGGAAGTGATTCCAGTGTATCAATATGAAAGTAAATAAAAACAACTGTTTTGAAGATTAACACCTCAAACTTTTACTGTTTATATTTTAATATAACAGTACAGAAGAGTGTCGTATAATCTTTAAAACAGTTGTTTACAAGCTTCGAAATCAAACCTTTGTATGGTAATGAAACACATTATGCTTTAATATCATCAAATCAACAACTTGACAAGTTCCCTACTTAGAGAAATAGACATTAAATCAATCTAATCTATTATTGTCTACGCAATAACAATCGCTCCCAAATTGTGCCTGGTTTATAGCGTACCAAACGAATTGCATTTAAAATAACCAGAAGCACACTTAGCTCGTGAACAAGCATTCCAGAAGCTAGGTTCACATTCTTTGTAAGCACTCCTACCAATAATAATGCAACCGTACCTACAGCTAGAAACATATTCTGTTTCATATTACGTATAGTTGCTTTAGAGAGTTTTAGCATATAAACAAGTTTATCAAGATTGTCGGCCATTAAAACAACATCTGCAGTTTCCATTGCCACATCAGTTCCTGCAACTCCCATTGCAATACCCACATCAGCTGTTGCAATTGCAGGAGCATCGTTTACACCATCGCCTACCATGGCTAGGTGTTTACCTTTCTCCATGCATGCTTTCACTTTTTCTACTTTGTCTTCTGGAAGAAGGTTTGCAAAAACTTTTTGAATGCCTATTTTTTCGCCTACACTTTTTGCTGTATGCTCATTATCGCCAGTTAACATTACTGTATGTTTTATTCCAGCCGATTTCAACTCATAAATTGTATTTGCCGCTTTACTCCTCACTTTATCGGCAATAGAAATAACTCCTAAAACATTGTTTTCATTGGCTACAAAAACAGCCGTATTTCCCGACTCCTCCTGCCCAATAGCATAAGAGTTTACTTCGGAATGGATATGAATGTTATTCTCAGCAAGTCCTTTTCTATTTCCTACATACAAAGAACCTCCGTTGAGATTTACTTTAATACCGCGACCTTTTAATACGTCAACCTCAGTAGGAGTATTAACGAGTTCTAATCCTTGCTCCTCAGTCTCCCTGATAATTGCTTTACCCAGATGATGCTCTGATATTAACTCAGCTTCGGCAGCCATTGTTAACAGATCATTTTCGGATACACCAAATGATTTTATGGCAGTAACTGTTGGTTTCCCTTGAGTTAAAGTACCTGTTTTATCGAAAACAATTGCATTCAACTTTGCAAGATTCTCCATCACCTCTCCACCTTTAATCAAAATTCCATTCCTTGCTCCGTTTCCAATACCTGCTACAATTGAGACAGGCGCAGAAATAACCAAAGCTCCTGGACATGCAATTACTAAAAATGTAAGCGCTAGATGAACATCCATGGTTATAATCCAAACAAGAAGAGAAAGAATCATGATTCCAGGAGTGTAAATTGCAGCAAACTTCTCCAAAAAACGTTGAGTTTTTGCTTTACCTTCCTGTGCCTCTTCTACCAACTCAATTATTTTAGAAAATGTGGTATCTTCTCCTACACTTTCGGCAATTACTTCAAGATACCCACTATCTAATATAGTTCCACTAAATACTTGATCATCCTCATTCTTACTTACAGGAACAGACTCTCCCGTAATTGTTGCTTGATTAACAGAGCCTCCTCCCGAAACTACTCTACCATCTATAGGAATTTTCTCTCCTACTTGAATAATTACCAAATCGTTTTTCTCAACATCCTCTGCTTTTATTACAGAGCGTACTCCATTTTGAAGTACAGTGGCTTCAAGAGGAGCCATATCCATTAATGCCCTAAGAGAAGAACGCGATTTTTCTAAAGAACGCCCTTCAAGAAATGCACCAAATAGAAACAAGAAGGTTACTGCAGCCGATTCTACATACTCCCCAATAATTAATGCACCTATAACTGCAATTGTAACCAGCAGTTCTATACTAAAGAGCTTCATGAGTGTGGCATTCCAGGCTTTCACAAAAGTAGGATAACCTGCCACCAATGTTGCTACAATTAAAAGGGTGTTTAATACTGTTTCATTCCAATTAAATAAATATGTAACCAGTGCCCCCATAAGCAATATGGCAGAAGTGTACAATATTTTGTTTATTTGATTAGCTCTCATAACCTTACTTGTTTTAATTTTTATGAAGACAGAACAGGAAATCCAACCTTCTCGATAACTTTTCCTAATTCCTCTGATGAAACTTCTTCACTGTTGTATTTTACTCTTACTCTACTTGAGTTAAAAAGCACTTTCGCCTCTTCCACTCCGCTCTGTTTATTTAAAGCCCCCTCAATTTTTGTAACACAACTTGGGCATGTGAGGGTTTCTAATTGAAATCTTATAGTTTCCATATATCTTAATTTTATGTTTGTATTTTTATTAATAGTAATTGGACATTTTAGTCCTTTGTTTCATTTCAATTTTAGAAGCACATTGTGCTTCTAAAATAGTATTTACTTACTTAGTGAGCAATTTCACCATGCAATATATGCTCAAGCGCTTCAAGCGTATGTGTATATTCTACATAGGCTTCTACATAAGCTCTACCTTGTTCCAGAGAGTTGTCTTTTGTTTTACTTAGCTCCATTGCTTTTACAAATCTTTCTTTTAGTACTTCTGTGAGATGACTATTTACTGCTTTCACTACATAGTCTATATCATTTTTATCTAATGAGTTATCTGCCATTTCCACCATTGGTGTCATCGAGTTAGCTGGCTTTAATCCTGTAAACGATGCTCCCTCACCTTCTCTGTGGAGACGAACTAATGTTTCTAAGAAATGAGTTTTCAAGATTTCATTTACCTCTTCATTACTACCTAAAAGCTTTAAAGTTTGGTTGAATTTGTCGGTAATTACCTCATCATATTGTGGTTCTACCCATTTCAATACAAGTTCAACATTTTGTTGTTCAAATGCTTTTAAAGCATCTTTTATTACTGGCCCATCATAAGAGTCACAGTGGGCCGATGCCATTTGAGGCGCAGCAAATGATATAAATAAAATGCTAAGTAGTAGAACTACTCTTTGACTAATTTTCATTGTTGAGTTTTTAATTGATTTCATAATTTTAATTTGATTAAGTGAATAAATTGATTTAAGAAAATGCATCTAAACTGCATAACCCTTATAAAGGACAATTTTATCTTTTATATAAGTATAATGTATAAGAAATTAATTCAACATCATTATTATTTCTTTAAATATTGGTTATAAACACCGATCCTAACTTTAGATTAGAAGCAAGATTGCCAATAGTTGTTTCTTCGAAAGATTTAAGCATCTTGTCTCTTGTTTCGATATATTGATGGTGCATTGGGCAAGGGTGTTCAGCGGAACATTCTTTCAAACCCAGTACACATTCATTGAAAACTGCTAGCCCATCAACTGCATTCACAATATTAATAATGGGGATACTCAATTGATGTTCCTCACAATAAAACCCTCCATAAGGACCTTTTAAAGAGCTAATAATTCGATGCTTTCTAAGTACTTGCAATATCTTACCAATGAAAGCTTCTGGTGCTTCAATGTCCTTGGCAACTTCTTTAGCACTCAACTTTACATCTTCATCTGATTTTGATGCAAGATATATAGCTGCCCTTATAGCATATTTACAAGATTTTGATATCATATTCTATATTTTGATACAAAGATACAACAAATTTCATAGCAGACAAACTTATCCTGTATGGAATCTGCATGTTTAATATTTATTACTACATGATTAAAATATAAACATATACACTTCCGACATAACTAAAGTACTATAATCCGCTGTATATATGTGTACTAACCTTTGTAACAAAGCAGAGTCTTCAGCATTTTAATTTAACAAATACATAAATAACATTTCCATTGATGTAGTTAACCAAGCTGTAATTGTGTTCATTTAGATAAAACAAAAGACTCTCTGGAGTAAATTGTATGTATATAAGTATCCAACTTTACTTTACATCAATCACTGCCCTATCATAACAACTTCCTTACTTTAGAGGCTCCAATAAAGCTCCATCAATATAATTAATGTATCTTTGCCAAAAATAAATAGACAGACCAATTAAATACAATCAAATAGAACCTTAATTTAAGCAAGCTATGAATACATATGCAGCATGCCCTATTTCTAACAAAAGGATAGACGAACGAGTAGCAAGGCTAAACGGACTTTTCACCTTTTTACTGATCACACTTTTTATATTCACCCAACTATGGTACATTCCAGCCTTTTTGGCATTCGACTTTCTGATGCGCAGCGCCGATCTTTCAAAGTATAGCCCAATGGGTTTTGTATCTCGAAGTATTGTTAAGCTAATGTCGACAAAGAAGAAACTTGTAAATGCAGGTCCTAAAACATTTGCTGCACGCATTGGATTAATAGTAAGCAGCGCCATTTTTATCTTCTCACTTATCAGCCTCAACATTACAGCGCTAGCTTTAGCTACCATACTTGCACTCTTCTCTTTCTTGGAAACTGCTTTTGGGTATTGTGTAGCTTGTAAGGTGTATCCTCACCTAACTCGTATCTTTCGACGCGCTAATATAAACTTATAACATAAAATGAGAGGCACAGGTGGTGAAACCTCTGCCGGCAAACAAAAAACCTACTCTTTCCTCAAATTACCCTTCTCCACACTTTCATCTATCAAATCCTCGGCATATTTCCACATTGTTGTAGAGCCGTTTTTAATAGTTTTATTCAAATCATATACCTTTTGATAGGGAACATCAAATTCTGCCCAGCTTCCTCCATCATTTACAGCATCTTGCAAAAGGGGTTCGAACCTATCCAACGATTTTGCAAACTTAGCCTCATCGGTTTCAGCATCTTCAAATTCGTTCCAAATTGCTATCAACTCGTCGGCTTGCTCTTTTGGCAATATGCCAAATATGCGTTTTGCGGCAGCAAGCTCTTCCTCTCTATTGTCATGGTTTTCTGTAGAGCTATAAAAGAAAGTGTC
>LFRM01134085.1_pt1 | contig 26021 bp, 17 predicted proteins | sample 618341 | NCBI WGS metagenome assembly LFRM01 (sample SAMN03654438, study PRJNA283298) | anaerobic digester metagenome | isolation source: pool of bioreactors CSTR01a, CSTR02a, and CSTR03a thermophilic anaerobic... | place: Denmark: Kgs. Lyngby | collected 2014-05-21 | reverse complement strand
TCTATATAAGCAGACGCTACCCTTCCCTACATCTGAGCAAATCCGACTGGTCCCTTGATTGGCCTATGATCGGAAACCTCCTACGCATCGGCGTTCCCAGCGCACTGCATTTCTCTGTATGTGCTCTGGGGGTCATGTTTGTACAGGCTTTCATCAACAAGATGGGAAGCGATACGGTGGCGGCCTTCTCTGTCGGCATAAAGATTGAACAGTTGGTAACCCTGCCGCTATCAACGCTTGGAGTAGCCATGACCACCTTCGCCGGCCAGAACCTTGGATCGGGGAGACTTGACCGGGTGAAACAGGGGGTAAGGAGCGCCACCTTACTGCTGGTACTTTTCAGCGCAGCGGCCTTCTTTCTTCTTCTCGCCTTCGGGGAAGACCTTGCACGTCTCTTTATAGATGCAAAAAATATTGCGGTTATCGAGAAGGTTCAGCTCTACCTAAATGTGACTTCTCCCTTTTACATACCTCTGGGTCTGATCTTCGTCCTGCGCAGCACCAGCCAAGGGATGGGCTCCGGCCTTATCCCCCTACTCTCAAGCTTGCAGGAGATGGCATTCAGGATCCTCGTCGCCCTAACCCTACCCAAGTACCTGGGGTATGTAGGGATATGCTTGGCCAGCCCCATTGCCTGGGTAGCAGCCGCCACCCTACTCTTCTTTGCCTATAGGATCCAGATAAAGCGGCTCTCTCTCATACTGTACATGAAGCAATAGGATACGACTCCCCCCTGTATAATCATGAATATCTACGCATACCACAACTCAGGCTATATAGGAGACGGAGTAAGGATACGACTCACCCATTCACCGCGGTCCCTCTCCATCCTAGGTGCTTCTCAAATGCAGCAAAAGCAGTTCAAACTCAAGGCAAATGCCCTCTTCTCCCTTTTAGGCAGACCCCATCCAAAAGCCCTGATAGAAATACCTCCAAAGAAGGATTTCGCAACCCTGGAACTCGCCATACTGCTCGCCTTGCTATTGTCTGCCGACCACCTATTGGAAACTTCCAGCCCTGCCATCATGATTGTAGGCAAGATCAATCTCGATGGCAGCATTATCCCGATGCCTACGCTCCTTGATGCTCCTCAGGCAGCACTCTCCTCTGGTTGCAAGTTGCTCATAGCCCCTCCAAGCCAACACCCTCATACGTGTGATAATGTGAAAATCATCCATTGCAGCGACATTGCAACAGCACTGCAGCAGTGCAGGCGATTTGCTCTGAAGCATGAAGGAGAAAGCTCCATTATCCTTGAAAAGGGCAAACCTTCTCCGACGTCACATCCATTTACAGGAATAATCGGCTTGGAAAAAGCAAAAAAGGCTCTTGTTCTCAGCGCGGCAGGAGGTCTGAACATTCTCCTATACGGCCCGCCTGGGGTCGGTAAAACACTGCTACTCAATACACTTGAAAAGCTGCTTCCTCCGCTCTCTGAGACTGAGATAGAAGAGATAGCCCGGATCAGGGGGGAGATTCCGGCAAAAAGGCCCGTCCTAGAGATATTTCCCCATATGGGAGAGAAGGACCTCCATCCGGGCGGATCGTCATTTTTCCATCTTGTCCATAAAGGGGTACTCATTGTCGATGAACTTACCAACCAGAAAGAGAGGACCCTCAAGACAATATCCTTCTTCCTGGAAAAACGAAAATATGACTCCTATCCTGTCAGCTTCACTCTGGCCTCAGCCATGAATGGTTGTCCTTGTGGAAATATGGGAAAGGAGGAGGAACTGTGCACCTGCACTGAGAGACAGAGGGAGAGGCATTGGAACAAAGTTGGTTCGGCCCTGCTGGACAGATTCGATATCTGCCTGAGCGTTCTGCCGGAAAACCTTATGACAGTACCACTTGCATATGAGGATCCGGACCTCCTATCAACCATTACAGAGGTATGGATAAAACAACAACAAAGAAGCGAGCTGTCATACCGCAAACTCCTGCCCTTGCTGAGTACCAGCTTACAGGGAAGGAGTTTAAGTATGAGGGCAAGCATGTCAGCCTGTAAGATGGCAAAACTGATTGCAGATTTTGAAAAACGTGACGTTGTCACCAGAGAAGATATGGTTGAAGCGTTATCATATAAGACATATGGAGTTGACCGGCATTGGCGTTAAAAGAATAAAGCCGAAAAATATTTTCCTACAAGTAGTTGACACCAGTTCTAGCTTCCTGCTATAGTCCAATACGTTGCAGGGGCCGCTAGCTCAGTTGGTAGAGCAACGCCCTTTTAAGGCGTGGGTCACAGGTCCGAATCCTGTGCGGCTCAAAGTGCCTGTTACATGTAACATGCAAGACCATGTCTCCTTCGTCTAGTGGTTAGGACAACGGGTTTTCATCCCGTCAACAGGGGTTCAATTCCCCTAGGAGATGTAGCAACAGTGAAGCTGTCGTTTTTACGACAGCTTCTTTTCTTTTTAGGCTCAGATCAGAATTCTGATCTGAGCCGGATTTCAAGCAACTTATTCAAGAGACACTCTCTACCTTGAGATGTTGCACATGATGCCTTGGTCTGGAGACAACTCCTCAGAATATATCATGTTCCAATCTTGACAGATGCCATTTTGTATAATAGACAGTATGTATAGGGTGCATATCCGATACGTCATATCTCCCAAACAGACTGGATACGCATCCTGACAATTACCCTTCTTCCGGGCTGCAATCTGTCTGTCTTGACTCCACACCCACAAGCCTACAGGTTGCAGCCCACACGTTATAATGCCAGTTGATTTCTTTGCCCTATTCTAGAGGTTCCTGTACGAGCAAGGCCCTTCCTCCCCAATGTATTGCCAAAGCGCCCAGAGGTGCTGTTACCAGAATACTCATCACGGCCATGGCCAGGATAATTTCCCCAGCTCTAAGAGGCATGCCGTTGGCCTGCATGACCATTAGTGGGGCAGCTCCTATGGCTGCCTGCACCGTTGCTTTGGGCAGATACGAAAGGACTACAAAAAGCTTCTCCTTCTGGTTCAAATTTGCCCCTAAGGTACACAGATATGTCCCTACTGACCTTGCCAGCAAACCAAGGAAGATCAAGGCGATCCCTTTCAGCCCTGCATCAAGAGCTGCATCTATCTGCACCTGAGACCCTACAAGGGTAAAAAGAAGGATCTGTGCGAAAATCCAAATCTTTGCAAGTTTTGAAGATATCTCATGTGCCATCAACTCCCTCTTCTCCAGGATGACAAAGCCAATGGTCATCACCGCGATCAAGGGTGCAAAGGGAATATTCAGCGTATCAAGGAAATCTTTCAGACTGACCAACATGATCGACAGACTTACAACAATTAGGGTCCTTTTGGTTGCCCGAGGATTGAACCGTTCAAACATGGTGATCAGAATAAGAGCCAAGGCCAATCCTAGGGCAATTCCCGTAAAAATTGAAAGGGGGATGCCAGCCAACTGCCATCCGATGTTTATCTGTTTCCCACTGTATATCCCAATAAGTATGCTGTAGACGACAATGACCGTCACATCATCCAGTGAGGCACCAGCAAGCACCATAGTGGGGATGTTTTTCTTCTCCCCCCTCCTCTCTTCTATGAATCTGATCATGGGTGGCACGACTACCGCAGGAGACACCGCCGCAAGAATACAGCCCAGGATCGCTGCTTCCATGCTACTGATGCCGAGCAAAAGAGGGGCCATTACAAAAATAAGCAACGCCTCACAAGTGGCGGGAAGGAACCCCAGAAGCAGCGCATGGCGACCCACCTTGTGCAAACTCCCTTTGGAAAGTTTAAATCCCGAACGCAGTAAAATGATGATAAGCGCCATGAGGCGCAGATCAGAACTCACATTAAGAAGGGATGGATGGATGAGATTGAGAATCGAAGGGCCGAACAACACACCAATACCGATCATACCAACAAGAGGTGGCAGGCCCAAGCGAGTGAAAAGCCATTCTGAAACAAGACATAATAGAATAATGAGAGCAAGACTCAAAGCCATGGGCAACTCCTAAAATCACTAGAGACCTTTGTGTGATATATAGGAGTTATCAGCAACGTTATAAACGAGCGGTTTTCATCCAGGAAGGAATGGAAGGCGAACCCCATCGCCTACAAGCATACTAAAGAGCAAAAGTCCTCCTGTCAACGCATTCCACCTGTACAAGAGGGGGTTTGTATGAATAATACTAAAGGATAAGGAGTCATACCAATGAACACTATTTCCAGAATCAAACGTATTTGTGATGCCAACGGAATTTCAGGTTTCGAAGATGAGGTCCTCCTTGCCATCCGCGAAGAGGCGTCCTCCCTTGGGACCTTCACAGAAGACAGCATGAGAAACCTCTACCTTGCCTATGCAGGGAACAAAGGCAACCGCCCTGTCATACAGCTCGATGCCCATACCGATGAAGTGGGCTTTATGGTAAAATGCATCCGTGAAGACGGTATGCTGGAATTCATTCCCATCGGTGGCTGGGTCACCAGCAACATACCTGCCCATCGTGTCAGAGTTCAAAACTCAGATGGGCTCTACATCCCCGGCCTGATCGGGAGCAAGCCTCCACACTACATGAGCGAGTCAGAACGGAAGGCAGCCCCTGAAGTCTCCAGCATGATAATCGACATCGGCTCCTTCAGTCATGAGGAGACAATCAACAAGTACAAGATTAGAGTTGCCTCCCCTGTCGTGCCGGAAGCCTCGTGCGTATACAACGAAGAAAACGGCCTTCTCATGGGTAAAGCTTTCGATTGCCGGCTCGGGTGCACCTCCATCATAGACACATTGGAAGCACTGCAAGGGGAAAGACTCAATGTTGACCTGGTAGCAGGATTTGCAAGCCAGGAAGAGGTCGGATGCAGAGGTTCCATTATCACTGCCAGAACCATAGATCCGGATGTGGCAATCTGCTTTGAAGGAGTCCCTGCTGACGATACCTTCCTGCCCTCATACCAGAGACAGACAGCAGTCGGAAAGGGTCCCATGCTGCGTCATATCGACAGTAAGACCATCATCAATCCACGCTTCCAGCGTTTCGCACTCGATATTGCCAGACATTGCGACATTCCGGTACAGGAGGCCGTACGCACGGGAGGGTCGACCAACGCTTCACAGATCCATCTTGCGCATAGGGGCATCCCCACTATCGTAATAGGAGTGCCTGTAAGATATGCCCACACCCACTGGGGCATAAGCAGCCTCATAGATGTGCAGAATGCTGTAAAGCTGGGTGTTGAGATAATCAAGGCCTTGGATGCCAAGACGATAGCAGGATTCTGATTTTATTTTGACAAAGCACTTCTGCAATGTCATACTGGTTTTTGTAGGGAGGCTTGTATGAAAGAGATTCAGCTCTGCATGAGCGAAATGCGTGATTTTTTCCAAACGGGGACAACACTGAATGTGTCATGGAGGAAAAAACAACTTAAAGCGTTGAGGGCTAGTATCTCCGAACACGAAAGCGCAATCCTCAAAGCCCTGCAGGAGGACCTGGGAAAGTCTGATTTTGAAGGGTACGCCACCGAGCTGGGCATCGTCTACAGTGAGATAGACCACCACCTCAAGCATCTGGATTCCTGGAGCAGGCCCAAACGGGTCCGCTCCACAATCCTTTCCTTTCCCTCACGCTCATACATCGTTACCCAGCCTCTGGGAGTAGTGCTGATCATGAGCCCCTGGAACTACCCGTTCCAACTTACCATGGCACCCTTGGTTGCAGCGATAGCTGCAGGGAACTGTGCTGTGGTCAAACCTTCACGCTACAGCGCCCACACCTCACGTGTCTTAGTCGAGATACTCAGCAAGGTGTTCCCTTCCGAGTACGTGGCCACTTTCGAAGGAGGCAGTGAGATGAACACTGCCCTTCTGAACTACCGCTTTGATCATATCTTCTTTACAGGCAGTCCCACGGTAGGAAAAATCGTCATGCAGAAAGCTGCCAGATTCCTCACCCCGGTCACCCTTGAGTTGGGAGGGAAAAGCCCGGCTCTCATAGATGAGGGGACGAACCTCAAACTAGCGGCAAAAAGCATAGCATGGGGCAAGTTCCTCAACGCCGGTCAAACCTGCGTAGCGCCAGACTACATCCTGATCAAACACGATTTGCAAGAGAGGTTTGTAGAGGAGCTTATCGGAGCCATACAATCGATGTACGGCACCGATCCCCTGAACAACAGTGAATTTCCCAAAATCATCAACGAGAAGCACTTCACACGCCTTACAGACCTGCTTGGAACGGGAACTCTCGCCTACGGGGGACAGCTCGATCCGAAACTGATGAAAATTGCCCCGACCATCCTTGTCGGCCCAAACCTTGATTCCACCCTGATGACCGAGGAGATATTCGGCCCCATACTCCCGATCATCTCCTTCAACCAGTTTGAAGAGGCCTTCTCATTTATCGAAGGGAGGGAACACCCTCTCGCACTCTACTTCTTTGGAAGCAACTCCCAGCATGAAAAGCAGGTAGTGGATTCACTGCTGTTTGGCGGGGGCTGCATCAACGACACGGTCCTCCACCTCTCAAACCCACACCTCCCCTTCGGAGGCGTGGGTGCCAGCGGGATGGGCAGGTACCATGCAAAAGACGGATTCATGACCTTCAGCCACAAGAAAAGCATCCTAAAGAAATATACCTTCTTGGATGTACCCCTTCGATACGCCCCTTTCAAGGGGAAATACTCACTGCTCAGGCGCATGATGCGCTAAGGGTAAAAGGAGCCTTTTATGAAAAGAACTGCTGTATTGCTCGCACTTTTCCTGTTTATGTCCAGCCTTGTCCCCTTGGCCGCTGCACCAGACTTTACACAAGCCGACCTTCTGCAGGATCAGGAGAATTTCACAGCTTGCGAAACCGAACTCATGCTGCAGAAAAGCCTGGCAACCACAGACCAGGAGCAAGCGGAGGTGTTATGGCGCCTTGCACGCTTACAGGTCTCCATCGGTGATGAACTTCCTGACAATGATAAGGATGGCAAGTTCCGTGAATATGAAAAAGGTGAAGCGTATGCCCTCCAATCCATAGAGAAGCATCCCAACCCCCTCGCCTACCTCTGGAAATCTTCAAATATAGGAAGATGGGGGCAAACAAAAGGGCCTCTGAACGCCCTTGGCAAAGCAAAAGGGATGCTCGAGGACCTTACCATTATAGTCAATGAGTTCAATACCTTGGACTCCACCGAGACCTGGTATGTGCTTTCCAGCCTCTATGACGAACTTCCCGGGGGATTCATTTCGTTCGGCAACAGTGTGTGGGCCATCAGTTATATGCGCAGGGCAATGGAGACCCTTCCTCCGACATTGCTCTATCCCGGTCACTACAAGAAACTTGCTGAAGAACTCTACAGCCGTAACTGGAGCGCCTCCAAACGAGCGAAGGAGTTTAAGAAAATGGAGAATGACTGGAAGAAAACAACTACAAATCTTGAAAAATATCGCTACTATGAGGGAAAGAATGGCGGGGAAGTGCAACCTTTTTACTCCTCAGTCCCTCTCACAAGGATGAGTGACCGCCAAGAAGCACAAATGGTTCTTGCCTATATCAGGGCAAAGCACAAGGTATTCAACAACCTCCAACCAAGCGATGCCAAAGAGATGGAGAAGATCGAGAAACTTTTCATTTCCTACACCTGAGCTTCCTCTTGAAAGGCTCGTATCTCAATAGGAACAGGATGACCGTGGCCCAAGCACCGGTCATCCTGTCTTGTCTGCTCAGAAGCAGCACAGCGTGTCAACGCTTTGATACAAAGGTGAAAATCGAAAGCTTCACAGGCTTTTACTATGCATACACCTCACATCTCTTAAATCGACTTGTGTTTGTCCATAGAGCTATACAGCATTCTTTTCACCGTGACCAGTCCCACAATCTCCTCTTTGTCCATGGCAATGAGAATATCTCCCTTGATCGCCTGCACGACCACCAGGGCATCATAGAGGTCACTGGTGAAAGGAATGGTGATGTCTTTCTTGGTAAAAAGGGAACCTATGAGCTCATCCTGTTCGGGCTTTGTATTGTAGAGCTCCTTGTAGCTTATGGTTCCCTGAACTCTCTTGCCATCAATGACCGGGAGAACCCCGAGATTATGCTTATGCATCAAATCAAGAGTCTCCCTCACGCTGGATTTTGGACTGCAGGCGATAATGTCCTTCTGCATGACCTCCCCGACGGTGATCATCTTAAAGGTAGAAATCCGCTTGTCAAACTGGATGTTTATGCCTCTCCTGGTAAGCTTCTTCGTGTACATGGTCTCCTTGTACAGCAGCTTAGCCACAAAATGGGAAATAACCGCCCCAAGCATAAGGGAGAGCATGATTTCGTAGTTTCTCGTCATCTCGAAAATCATGATTATGGAGGTAAGCACCCCTCCGGTGACACCGGACACCATAGCGCCCATCCCTACAATAGCATATGCCGCCACAGAACCTGTGGAGCCGGGGAAAAGCCAGTTCGCCACAACACCCAAAGCACCACCAAGGGCCGCCCCCAGGAATAAGGATGGAGCGAAAATACCTCCGGATCCACCAGCCCCCAAAGAGACGGTATTCGCAATAATCTTCAGAACGACAAGCGACAACAACACAAGCAGTGATTGTAACTTATTTGTAAGGATGGCATCCATAAAGTCATCACCTGCCCCAAAGACATAATAGGAGCCGAACACATTCAGAGAGAGCAGTCCGATCGAGCCGACAATCACTCCCCCTATCAGCGCCTTGAAGATTGAGGGAATCTTGAGATTGTCAAAAAAGTCTTCAACAAAATAGACTGAGTGGATGAATGCGACTGAGAGCAACCCCGCCGCAATGCCCAGCAAGGCATACAACAGCAGCTCATAGGAGGATATCATCATATATTGGGGGATGACAAAAGCGGGATGGACACCCAGAATCATCGTGGAGATGTAAGTGGCGACAATGGATGAGACGACCATGGGCATGATGGTCATTATGCTATATTCAGGGACTATCAGCTCAAGGGCAAACATCACTCCACCTATTGGAACATTAAACGTTGCGCCGATTCCTCCAGCAGCCCCTGCTCCGACCAGAATGATGGTCTCCCGAGGAGTAAGATTAAAAACCTGCCCAAGGGTTGACCCGAAGGAGGATCCAATCTGCACGATAGGACCTTCCTTACCTACAGAACCCCCGCTACCTATGGTAAGAGCTGAGGCAACGGTCTTTATAATAGCCACTACTGGCCTGATCCTGCCCTCGTTCTTCGCTACTGCCAACATCACCTCAGGGACTCCGTGACCTTTAGCCTCAGGAGCCCATTTTTCTGTCATGAAATTGGCAAGTGCGATACCTACCACAGGAATAAATATTACCAACTTACCCCACGGGGAGAGGCCTCTGGTGTGCTTGAATGAAAGAGTCCCCAAAAACAGGAGGTTGTGGAAAAAATCTATCAGATACCGTAATCCGACGGCACCTAAACCTGCCACTACGCCGACAAGCACACAGAGGAAACTCAGATAGATAGTTCTCCAGACCTGTTTGCTCCCTTCGTGCAAAATTCTCGAATATGTTTGAGAATCTCCCTTCTTTTCATGTTCGTACATACCTGTATACCCTCTATTCGACCCTGCAAATGAAGAATAAGCCATGCAGGGGTTGTGTTGCTGATGAACCACCATTGTAAAAACTAATTGGACAAATGTCCATGAAAGCCAAAAATTTCACAAACATTTGACAAATCGGTCATTGTATGCCCGTCATATTCACATAAAGACAACTCCTTCAAGCTACGGGGAGCCACTCAGATCTGCATATCATACTCTTCTGAAAAGAAAAGACCAGATGCTTCGGTTTAATGTAGGGGATATCTGAAGAGACGGTTCCAAGACTGTCATTTTTCCTGATTTGCTTGACGAAACAGAGAAAACTTTCTAATATATATTAGAATACAATCATATGATGATATATAGGAGAACCATCCACTTATGATAAGGACATGGGAAGTAGAAAACCTAGACTGCGCAAGCTGCACTGCCGAGATCGAACACAAACTCTCCCTGGAGACAGGGGTGAAAGAGGCGCGCCTGAACTTCATGGCAAAAAAACTCACCATTGAGAGTGAACACAATCAAGACGCTGAGTTCTGGAAAAATCTGGAGCATGTCGCCAAGTCTGTGCGACCTGAGCTCGTATTGCAGAGTCAAACTCTCAGTGATTCGCGTACCTGGAGGATCGACGGGTTGGATTGCGCTTCTTGTGGTGACAAGGTGGAAAGGGCTATCGCCGCTATCGAAGGGGTCTCGAGTGTGACGCTTGACTTCATGGGGAAAAGACTTACCGTCAAGACAGCTGAAGCCAAGAGCGAGGCATTTTGGAACACTGTAGTAACTACAGCCAAGAAGACAGAGCAAGATCTGATGCTTTTCAATGAAGCCGTCAAACCTTCAAGGGTTTCATCGCCTTGGTTGAACCTTCACCTTGCAAGGCTTGTCTTCTCCTTTTCCTTGCTTTTGGTGGGATTTTTTGCATCAGACCCACTTTTGACAAAACTCTTCATCATAGCCTCATACCTCGCAAGCGGGTATGACGTGCTTCTCAAGGCAGGGAGAAACATTCTCAAAGGGAAGGTATTTGACGAAAATTTCCTTATGAGCATAGCTTCGTTGGGAGCGATGGCCATCGGTGATTTCAGTGAAGGTGCAGCTGTCATGCTCTTTTACCAGACAGGTGAATTTTTCCAAAAGGCAGCTGTGGATACATCAAGGCGGTCCATTACCGATGCGATGAATCTGAAAAGCGAGTTTGCCCGTCTGGTTTCATCGGATACCAGTGTTCAGAAGGTCTCTCCTGAAGAGGTCAGCGTAGGATCTACGCTGCGTATCCTGAATGGGGAGAAGTTCCCCCTCGATGGCAGACTGCTTTATGGGAGCACCTCGATAGATACTAAAAGTCTCACCGGCGAGAGCCTTCCCAGGTACGTCGAGGCTGGTTCCGAAGTGCTCAGCGGTTCGCTGAACCTAGGCTCTGTTGTTGATATCGAAGTCACCAAACCGTATAACGAAAGCACTGTCTCGAAGATTATGGCACTGGTTGAGGATGCCAGTTCCCACAAGGCTCCCACAGAGCAGTTCATTACCAAATTCGCAAGATACTACACACCTGTTGTAGTCACTCTTGCCGCAATGATAGCCATCATACCCACCCTCTTAGTCGGAAACTTTACCCTCTGGCTCTACCGGGCCTTGGTGTTTTTGGTCATCAGCTGCCCCTGTGCACTGGTAATCTCCGTACCCCTCGCCTACTTCGCAGGGATCGGAAAAAGTGCAAGATACGGCCTTCTGGTAAAGGGAGGCAACTATCTCGAGGCTTTGAGCAGAATAGACACCATGGTCTTCGACAAGACAGGGACGCTCACCAAAGGGGAGTTTTCGGTCGTCAGTGTCTCTCTCAGTGAAGGGACGCCCTTCACTGAAGAGGAGGCATCAAGGCTTATCGGGATCCTGGAGAGAAGCAGCAATCACCCAATCGCCAAAGCCTTGGCCTCCTACGGCAGCAAGGAAGAGAGCGTCCATGCAAGCGAGGTGACCGAGCTGTCAGGACGCGGTATCGTAGGCAAAGTTGAGGGGAAAACCCTGGTTGCCGGCAATGAGCTTCTCATGCAAGAGTACGGGATCGTCCTTCCTTCTCTGGAAATCCAGGATGACAGTTCGGTCCTCCTGGCCATTGATGGGGAGTATGTGGGCCGCTTTTCTATCGAGGACACTCCCAAGCAAGGAGCGAAGGAAGCTTTGAAGCAGCTGAAGAGCCTGGGTGTCAGAAAAACGGTGATGCTTAGCGGGGATTCCACTCATGTCGCCAAAAGCATTGCAGGCGAATTAGGTTTGGATGAGTTTTATGGCGAGCTCCTCCCCGACCAAAAGGTCGAGGCGTTTTCCAAGATCGAGCGCAATTCAGAGCATACGGCCTTTGTAGGGGACGGCATCAACGACGCTCCCACCCTTGCTCGAGCTAAAGTCGGCATAGCTATGGGGGGTGCCGGCAGCGATGCGGCAATCGAGGCGGCGGATATAGTGATCATGACCGATGACATCCTTGCCATTCCCATGGCTCTTCGCATTGCTCGCAAGACCAAGAGGATCGTAGTGCAGAACATCAGTTTTGCCCTCGGGGTAAAGCTGGTAACCCTTGTCCTTGGAGCCTTGGGCATCGCCACCATGTGGTGGGCTGTTTTTGCTGATGTCGGAGTGGCTTTTCTGGCGATCCTGAACTCATTACGCATACTTCTAGGTAATCCTTCGCGTTGATTAACCTCCCTTTATGTGATACATTAGCCCAGATCGTTGAAGGATAGAAACATGAATGAGAAATTGACTCGAAATATTGGAATTATGGCACATATTGATGCTGGAAAAACTACAACCACTGAAAGGATCCTCTTCTATACAGGAGCGAGCCACCGGATTGGTGAGGTCGATAATGGTGAAGCCACTATGGATTTCATGGCTCAAGAACAAGATAGGGGCATAACCATTGCAAGTGCCGCCACCACCTGTTTTTGGAAAGAGCATCAGATCAACATCATCGACACCCCCGGACACGTCGACTTCACAGCTGAAGTCGAACGGTCGCTGAGGGTTCTGGATGGGGCTGTCATGGTAATCTGCGCTGTCGGAGGTGTGGAGCCCCAGACAGAGACAGTCTACAGGCAAGCCGACACCTACCGTGTTCCCCGCATCGCGTTCATCAACAAGATGGACCGTCTTGGAGCTAATTTTGAGTCATCACTCAATGAACTGAGCGTGAAACTCGGTGCAAACCCCATACCTCTTTTCCTACCCGTCGGATCCGAGAGTGAATTCAAGGGCATCATCAACCTGATGAGCATGAAATTCATAACCTACGATACCAGCGACCAGGGAAAGACCATCGTGGAGAACGAGATCCCTCAGGCGATGACCAGTGAGGCCGAACAGTGGAGAGAGCGACTTATAGACAGCGTAGCCTCCTTCAGCGATGAGATCACAGAACTTTATTTTGAAGGTAAGGACATCCCTCTCGCCCTCATCATGTCGACCTTGAAAGAGGCCACCATAGCAAGGAAAGCCCTCCCTGTCTTTGTAGGTTCCTCCTTGAAGGACATCGGAGTGCAGTCGCTGCTTGACGGAGTCATAGAGCTGTTACCCTCCCCTTCTGAAGTTCCCCCACTGCTCGGGATCAATCAGAAAACAGGGAAGAATGTTGAAGTCGTCTATGACAAGGGAAAACCCCCTCTTGCACTTATCTTCAAGATTCAGGTGGACCGTGAAGCCGGGCCCCTCAGTTTTGTGCGGATGTACAACGGGACACTACGCAAGGGCACCTCAATCATGAACATCACCAAAAAGAAACGTGAGAGGGTCAACAGGATCTTACGCATGCACGCCAACCGCCCGGAAGAGCTCACCGAGCTCGAAGCTGGGGATATCGGGGTCATCGTAGGATTCAAGGAGGGGAGGACCGGAGACACCATCGGCAGCGAAGGAGCCCAGGTACTGCTGGAGGAGATGCACTTCCCCACCCCTGTAATATCAGTGGCGATCGAGCCCAACACCCTCAGTGATGGGGACAAGCTGCGCTCCGCCCTCTCCATCCTCGCCCAGGAAGACCCTACCTTCACCCATCGCGACGATGCCGAGACAGGTCAGCTCATCATCAGCGGCATGGGAGAGTTGCACCTCGACGTACTGGTGACGCGCCTTACCAAGGAAATGAAGATTCAGGCGCGAGTTGGAAAGCCTCAGGTCACGTACCGTGAGTCGATCCTTACTGAAGCGAGTGATACCGAACATTTCTCCAAAGTCATCGCAGGCAAGGAGAATACTGCTGGCATCGGCCTGACAGTCCGCCCGTTGAGCAGAGGCAGCGGCACGAAGTACAGCTGTTCCGCAAAGGTTCGCGGGATACCCGAGATATACACCGATGCAGTGAAGCGGGGCATCACCAATGCCTTCAACGGTGGCATCCAAATGGGCTATGAGGTCTGTGACCTGGAAGCTGAGGTAACTTCAATCGAATACAACGAGCTTACCGCATCTGAATTCGCCTTCGAGGCTTGTGCCGCCATGTGCTTTGACAAAGTGGCTCAACAGGCAAGCCCCGTTCTCATGGAACCGATCATGAACGTAACCATTGCTGTGCCATCCCTCTTTGTAGGGGAGGCCATCTCCAGCCTTACCAGCAGGAGCGGTTTGGTCAACAGCATAGAGAGCAGGGCAAGCGGGGAATATATCCATGCACAGGCACCATTAGCACAACTTTTTGGCTATACGACGATACTGAGGTCCGCAACCCAAGGGCGAGGCACCTTTTCCATGGAATTTGATCATTATGCACAGAAACAGCAATAATGTCTAAAAACGTTGAAAATTGGCCAGCCGAACCCTTGCCTAATATCTCTTTCCATGCCTAAAATACTACATAGGTGATGACTTAGGATCGAAAGAAGAGTTTTTTTTACATGTTTTATAAGTAATTTATTTGATTATTACTGAAAGAGGAGTACATCATGGCTAGAACTTACAACTTACAGGATATCTTTGCGAGGAACTTGAAAGAGCGACGAAGGAAGCTCGCTTTGACACAAGCACAGCTTGCTGAAAAGATTGGTGTTTCCACGTCTTTTGTGACTGAAATCGAAACCTCAAGGAAAGCTCCTTCATTTGCTACTATTGAAAAAATCAGCGCAGCTCTTGATGTACCTTGCTGGACCCTGTTTTGTGAAGATGGAGACAAACTGCCCAATGACGTCACCGTTATGGACCAGTTCGCTTACAAGCTCAAACAGGACATCAACCACATCATCGATGCCAATGTGAGTTTTACAAGGTAACACATATACACTCTCATCCTTATATTGCTTGATAGAGGGATCAGGCAGGTTCGTCTTTATTGATGGATCTGCTTTTTTTTGTCCATTTCATAGGATTCATTTGCCCTTGTCCCAAGGCTTTTTCCAAGGAAGGATAATGAGGAAAGCTTGCTACGCTGTGTCCTGGAAACTTATGCGCCTGACCACGCGGAACCGCTGTGGCAGCTCTTCATTAGCGATGAAACCAGACCTGCTCTTGATGAGATGCTCAGTGTCATTAGGGAAGTGTGTCTGCTTTTCAAGTGATCAAGGTGATTCCCTTTTTTGGAAACCCTGATTCCGCTGGCAATACCTAACCCATATTCGTGTATAAATCCATTGGACTAGAATTTCATCTGCTATAGTGCCGTATTCCGCTCAGTTGTGCTGATGATTGAAAAATACTGTTTGTCCCCGTGCAATTCCCTGGTCAAACGAAGGGTCGCCCAGTACCGAGGAGCCCTATGTAAAAGAGACGGTTCCAAGCGTCAATTGCATACTTGGTGACAAATTGACAGCATTCGCACCTCATGCCACCGGTATTTTGTGAGAAGTGATGAGAGGATTGTACTATGGCGATGAGTCCATTCTTAATTGTTTTCAAACTTTCCCGGAAAGCCTTGCGAGAAATCGCCAAGACCGTCGCTAATCCGGCTCCACGGTTCGAACTGCCTTAAAAGATAAACGGATCCCTCCCTAGTATTCCTCCATTAATCCACAGTTTTACTCATACGGGAAATAATCATTTAAGATTTGAACAAATCATATTCGGGCTAGTTGTGCTAAGAGGTGCCGGAAAGAATTCTTTTGACATATGGTGTTCTGGGGCTTACCATTGGTTCATGCATTTTTTTTTGTAGACACCGGGCACTAGACGGTGATCAAAGGAGGAATTATGAGCGTTGTCAGCACAGACTTGAGGAATGTTGCCATCATCGGCCACAATGAAACCGGGAAAACTACTTTAGTGGAACAGATGCTGTTCTATGCGAAGGTGATTTCCCGGGCGGAAAGTATAGAAAGCGGAAGAACAACCAGTGACTATACCGAAGAGGAGATAGCTAACAAGATCTCCATTCATGCATCCCTCATCTCCTTCAATTGGGAAGGCAAGACCCTTAATATTCTCGATACTCCGGGAACTGCAGCGTTTATCGGAGAGACCATCTGCGGATTTCGCTCGTGCGAATCAGCCCTTATGGTAGTGGACGGACGCAACGGTGTTCAGATAGAAACCATCAAACTGTGGCGTCACCTTGATGAGAGAAATAAACCACGTGCGGTATTCATCAACAAGATGAACCGTGACCGTGCTGATTATACGGCAGTATTGGCAGACCTCAACGATACCTTCAAGACAACCTTTGTTCCGGTAGTCATCCCCATGGGTGCAGGAAGCGAATTCAAGGGTGTCATCAACCTCATAGAGAACCAGTGCTATATCCTAGGTGATGATGGCAAGGAAAAAACGATCGATATCCCTGAGGACATGCGTGAGTATGTCGAGGAGTATCGTACATCCCTCATTGAAAATGCAGCAGAGGGTGCGGACGACCTGATCGAAAGATATTTTGAAGTCGGCACCTTGGACAAGGAAGAGATCAGGCGCGGCCTCCGTGAAGGCCTTGAGGAAAATCGGGTTGTCCCTGTTTTCTGTGGCTCAGGTGAAACAGGACTGGGCGTCACCAGCATGCTGAACTTCATACGCTACAACTTCCCAAAACCCCTTGGAAAGAACGAATGGGTCTATGACAAGGAAGGAAATGTGACAGCCTACCCCATAACAGAGGAAGGGCCGGTCAGTGCGGTTGTCTTCAAGACTACCCTTGACCAGTTCAGCGGCAAACTCAGTTTCCTGAAGATTGTGACAGGAACCCTTAGAGGTGATACGGAGCTATACAATCCGTCCCTGGGTAAAAAGGAGCGAGTGGGCAAGGTCTACAGGATGACTGGAAAAAAACTCACTGAAGTGGAGTCCCTTGCCGCCGGTGATATCGGCATCATAGCCAAAAGCAACATCTCCTCCACAAACTCCACACTGCTGGAAGATCCTGACTTTAAATTCAAGTTCAAGAAGGTCGCCTTCCCTCAGCCGATCTATGCTCTGGCAATCACAGCTGACGACAAGAAGAGCGAAGTCAAGATGAACGAGGCTCTGCATAAGATCAAGGAAGAGGACCTTACCTTCATGATTCGCTTCAACGAAGAGACCAAGGAGAGTGTGGTTTCAGGAATGGGTGAACTGCATATCAACATGATCCTCAACAAGATCATGGAGAAGCAAAAAATCAAAATCCAGACCAAACTTCCCCGTGTAGCCTATCGGGAGACTATCACCAAGAAGAGCGGTGTGGTCGAGTACACACACAAAAAGCAGAGTGGCGGTCACGGCCAGTACGCTAGGGTCCTGATTGAAATCGAGCCCATTGATCGTGGCTTGCACTACAGCTTCGCCAATGTCATCAAGGGCGGATCGGTCAGCAAGGGCTACATTCCAGGAATTGAGAAGGGTCTGCACGAGCAGATGCTGGAAGGATTCTTGGCAGGATATCCGGTAGTTGATGTGGGTATCAGCCTTGTCGACGGTAAGGAACACCCTGTAGATTCAAGTGAGATGGCTTTCAAGCTTGCTGCAAGAGGCGCTATGAAGCTTGCAATGGCAAAGGCAGGAGCTGTACTGCTCGAACCTATCATGAAGCTTGGTGTTTTCGTTGATAATGAGTATCTTGGCGAGATTCTCTCGGATCTCTCCAGCAAACGCGGAAGGGTTTTGGGACAGGAGGATATAGGACATCTGCAACTGGTAAAGGCTTTGGTCCCGCAATCCGAACTGTTGAACTATGCCATTGACCTCAAGTCGATGACCAGTGGCACGGGAAGCTTTGAGGTCGAATTCGACCACTATGAGCCGTTACACGGCAAGCTTGCCGATGAGGTCATACAAGCCTATAAGGACTCCTTGGAAGAAGAGGAGTAAGTATGGGCGACAATCAGAAACACAGTGTTTTCTTTCTGATTGCTTGAGAGTAAATTTGTGCTGAATTTGGAAGGGAGTTTGCGGCGGCAAGCTCCCTTCCCTCTTGTGCACTCCGGCAAGCTACCGTTGGGCATACGTACCTCTTCCTATAGGAATATCCAAACCGATATGAACAGCAGGACAAAAAGAATATTGACCCAAGTGAAGGCAGCCAGGTATTTCCCTACATCCGAAGGCTTGTATCGGACGTAACATTTAAAGGAAATGACCGAAGCCATGGACGCAATGAGGGTTCCGCACCCACCTGCATTCACTCCAAGCAGAAGTTGCTTTCCGTTTTCGGTAAACTGCGAAAGCAGTAAGGTTGCAGGTACGTTGCTTATGATTTGACTTGCAAAAAGAGAGGCAAGGAACACCTTACCCTGCAAAAGGCCTTGCAAAGCGTGTTTCACCCTATCCAGTTCGCCAAGATTGCCAACAAACACAAACAGACCGATAAAAGTCAGCAACAAGGAGTAGTCGACATCCTTGAGCAGTATCTTTTCTGAAAATATCACTACCGCTGCCGCTGCTACCAACCACGGAACCAAATCGAACACCGCTGCGATTGAAAGAACAAAGAGCAACAGGTACTTCACAGCCTTCCTCTTATCCAATTGGGGCGTTTCTTGGACTTGCAGATGAAAATCCTTGGATCGGGAGGGTATCAAGAGGAGCAAAACGAATAAGAGCAAGAGGCCGCTACCCACAAAGGGGAGCATGGTAAGAAAGAACTCTTTTAAGGGTATGTCATAGAAGGAGTAGATGAACAGGTTCTGCGGGTTCCCTACCGGGGTAAGGGCGCTTCCAACATTAGCTGCAACACTTTGCAGTACTACGGTCATGAGAATAGGCCTTGGCTCATTGCAAAGAGAGAAAACAACAATGGTCAGGGGGACAAAAGTTATAAGCGCAACATCATTGGTAATACCCATCGACATGAAAAATGTCATGCCGACCAGCAAAGCTGAAACTTGCCTGGGAGTATGTGCCAAACGCAAAAGCAAGCCGGAAAGTTTGGTAAACACATGCATTTTTCTGAATCCTGCAACTACCAGCATAAGGGAAAACAGGCACCCTAGCACCTTCCAATCAATGTAATGCAGATATTTGAGGGATGGAGGGACAAAAGCCATGGAGATGAGAGCCAACAAGGAAGATATGGTAACTACCGACTCTCTTTTGACAAAGGCAATGATCACTGATCTGTTCATGGGGTCATGTTCCCTCTTGGTAAATTTTATCCGGTTGGAAGCTTTTGCTACTGAAAGCAAGGAAGGATAACACAGGCCCCCTGCGATCTTAAGCTCAGTTACCCTACCCTATTGTTTCTCCACCCATACCTCATTGATGGGAAACTCCTGCTCAAGACCCTTCTGCTCGAAGCTGGTGGTAGGTCTCCAAGCTTTGGGAGGGGCAAAGCCCCCAAAGGGATTGGTCAGGGAGGGAACCTTTGCAAAGACATCAAGCATCTGGTAGGCATACTCCTCCCAGTCTGTGACAGAGTAGATGTACCCCCCCTTCTTGAGCTTGCTCGCCATGAGATTGGCCAACGGCTCCTGGATCAGACGTCTTTTATGGTGCTTCTTCTTGGGCCAGGGGTCGGGGAAAAAGATATGGAAACCTGCCACAGAGGAGTCGGCGACCATGTGTGTAAGGACCTCTACAGCATCAAAGCGCATCAGACGTATGTTAGAGAGGCCATCATTGCCTACCAGGCTCAACAGCTTGGCAAAACCAGAAAGGAATACCTCAAGCCCCAGGTAATTATATTCATTGCGGTCTTTCGCTATTCTGTGCGATGAAGTTCCCATACCGAAACCTATCTCTATGATAACTGGGTTCTCATTGCCAAAAAGGGCCTTGAAATCAAGGATCTCCTTTTGGAACTCTACGACATGGCTTGAGTAATAGAGGCGCAAGGCCTCCAGCTGGAAAGGCTTGAGGCCGCTGGATCGCAGCACAAAGCTCTTTACCTTCCTTGGTGTTCCGAACTCCCTATCCTCCACTTTTGCAAGGGAAGGGATCTCATCAAATATGGTATCCATCCATAACTCCTATAACAGTCGTTGTAACATTTCCATGAGGAACAGGGCCTTGTCACGCAAGGAGACTGCATCAATCTTGATATACATGAAATTCATCCGTCTGGGGTCCAACGTGACGCGCTTGTTGCTCAAGGCAATCAGAGCCATCACCTTCTGGACATTCAGCTTGGCGACCCTGCCGAACTCCAGGGTGACCACACCCTTGCGGTCAGTCAGGTGGACGATGGAGAGCTTGCGGCAGAGAATCTTGATCTCAGCTATATAGAGCAGGTTCGCAACTTCCTCAGGAAGCGGTCCGAACCTGTCCGCCAATTCGCTGTTGAGCTGTTGCAGCTGTTTCTCATCGGCAATGGAGGCTATCTTTCTGTAGATATCAAACTTCACTTGGGGGGCGCTGATGTAGGAGTCAGGAATGAAGCCTGTGTATTCGAGTTCAAGGAAGACTTCCTTCTCCTCTTCCCGCTCCCCTGTCTTTTGCAGATCAGCGATTGCCTCATCAAGAATCCTTATGTACATGTCCAGACCGACCGAAGCGAGCTGTCCGCTCTGCTCCCTGCCCAGGAGGTTGCCTGTCCCCCTGATCTCCATATCCTTCATCGCCACCTTGAAGCCCGATCCCAGTTCGGTGTTCTCACTTATGATCTTCAACCGCTTGAGAGCTATCTCGCTAAGGGCACTGCCCTGGGGGTAGAAGAGATAGGCATATGCCTGACGGTCATTGCGTCCCACCCTCCCACGAAGCTGATAGAGCTGACTCAGACCGTAGCGGTCGGCCCGGTCGATGATAATGGTGTTCACATTGGGTATGTCTATCCCGTTCTCAATGATGGTCGTCGAAACCAGAACCTGGATACCCTGGTGGACAAAGCGTCGCATGGTATCTTCCAGCTTGGAACTGTCCATCTGACCGTGGGCACTCTCAATGATAAGTTCGGGAAGATTCTGAGAAAGCATGCTCACTACATTTTCAAGGGTTTCAATCCTGTTGTGCAGATAGAAAACCTGTCCGCCACGAGCCACTTCCTCGCGGATTGCACGGTAGATGACGTACTCATCATACTCATCTATGGTTGTCTTTATGGGCATCCTGGCAATGGGCGGCGTGGTTAGCAGGGACATGTCCCGTATTTTCAACAGCGACATGTACAGTGTCCTGGGTATCGGTGTCGCACTTAAGGAGAGGGAGTCGATGCTGGTTCTCACCGCCTTGATACGCTCCTTGTCCTTTACTCCGAAGCGCTGCTCCTCGTCGACGACAAGCAGTCCCAGATCACGATAGAGAATATCTTTCTGCAATATCCTGTGGGTGCCGAAAAGGACATCAACCTTGCCTTCCGCTACGGCAAGAAGGGTCTTCTTCTGCTCTTTCTTCGGTACGATTCGAGAGAGTTGGGCACAGCGGACAGGAAATGATCCCACCCGTTTGATGAAGTTGTCATAGTGCTGTTCGGCCAGGATTGTCGTCGGGGCGAGGAAAGCTACCTGCTTGCCTCCCATGACAGCCTTAAAAGCTGCGCGGAAGGCTATCTCTGTCTTTCCATACCCTACATCACCGCAGACCAAGCGGTCCATCACCATGGGCTTCTCCATGTCCTCCTTGATGTCCTCGATGCAGGTCAGCTGGTCTGCCGTCTCATCAAATGGAAAGGAAGCCTCGAACTGCAGTTGCCAGTCGGTATCCTTGGGAAAGGCATACCCTACACTGTTCTTTCTTTTCGCATAGAGGGTGATGAGATGCTTGGCAAGGTCCTCAGCGCTCTTGCGCGCCTTTTTCTTCTTGTTCTCCCAACCCTGGCCACCGAGAGTATCCAGACGGGGGACCCCTTTCTCACTGCCTATGTAGCGTTGGACCAGGTTCGCTTGCTCGATGGGGACATAGAGCATCTCGCTGCCGGCATACTCTATCTTGATGAAGTCCCGTTCACGGTCAAAGCTGGAGACGCGGTCAATCTTGACAAACTGCCCCACCCCGTAGTTCACATGGACGACATAATCACCTTCATTCAGGTCGACAAAGGAGTCCAATGGTGAGGATTGGGTATGCTGCAGGGTCTTGACCACATGACGGCGGCGACCAAATATCTCATGCTCACAGATTGCGATGACTTTTTCATAGGGAATGGAAAACCCACCCGATATCTCTTGGTTTTCCCACTGCAGGGAGGGGAATTCGCTGAGCATCTGCGAGAGGCGCTGTTTTTGCAGAAGATTCTCAGTGAAGACAGTTACCTGCCACCCATCCTTCTGAAGGCTTTGCAACTCCTCCTTGAGCAGTGTGAAGTTGCCAAAATATGAACGGGGACCTCCAATGTCGAAGGAGTAGACACCTTCCTGCTGGCCTGAAATGTCCACAAGCGTCATTGCCTTGGCTGTGCGCTTCTGAAAAGCGGGGAAATCGAAGAGAAGCTCATCCGGCTTCAAAGCATCGCGATCTTCGAGGAAGGCATCACGATAGAGGGCTTTCGCCTCAAGGGTGAGGCTATGGTAGCTGGTGGCGAGCCTCTGGTCACCGACAAAGCAGAAGAAATCATCCTCGGAAAAATACTCCTCTATCGAGGAAGTGTGAAGCTTTACACTGGTCGTATCGACCAGCGAGAGGGAGAAGCGCTCAACCTTGGCAGTCGTCTCCTGGGTCAGAGGGTCATATATGCTGATCTTGCCCACCTTGTCCCAGTCGGCATAGATACGGTAGGGGGAATCACTTTCATAGGGGAAGATATCCATCACTTCCCCACGTACGGAGAACTCTCCGGGAGATGATGTGGCCACAGTGTTGATGTATCCGGCACCTCCGAGCTCTTCAGCCAGCCGGGTGGGATCGAATGGGCAGTTCCTGTGTATTGTGAGTTCAGCATCCCCCAGGGCCTTGGGGGAGACCACCTGACTGACAAAAGGCCTCAAGTGGGTGACGATAATTCCATGGGGACACTCCTTGATGGAGGAGAGGCGCTTCAGCTGGGAGTATTCGATATCATCGCCTGTGAAGGAGGAGTACAGCTTCCTGCCATGGCTGGGGAGGTAGATGGTCTTCACCTCTTCCCTGCTCAAAGGGGTCTGCATGACACTTTTCGCGTCGACGCGGAAGCCGCTGTCCTTCAACAGGGCAAGGGCGCTCTCCTCTGTGGGACAGATCACCCAGATACGCTTCTTTTCGCGACGGCTGAGCAGACGCAAAAAGAGAGCCAGTGGGTAACCTTCCAATCCCTGGACAGAGAGTGTAGAGGTTCCGCTGGCATACGCCTTGTAGGCAGGACTACTTTTAAGATACGATTGAATGATCGTGGCGATAGGCATTTGCATAAGCGCCATTACACTATCATGAGCAAGAAGGTTATGCAATAGAATGGAAATACACCTTGATACCAAAAGACTCGACAAGCTTGCAAACGCTGTTGAGGAAGCCGGTCTCTATGCCAAAAAGCAGCAGAGCAAGATTCACCGTTCCTACAAGAGTGACGGTTCGGTCATCACCAACACCGACCTCGCAATCTCCGAACGCATACTGTCGGTAGTCAGTTCCCTCTTTCCCGAGGCTAACATCATAAGCGAGGAGACTCTCACACCCTTTGACAGGGAAGCTCCCTACACCTTTGTCCTGGATCCCATCGACGGCACTGATGTATACTCCCAAGGTATGCCCTCCTGGGCAGTAGCCCTGGGAATTCTTGACAAGGAGCGCAAACCTGTCGGCGCCTACATCTCAGCTCCCCGATGGGGCATCGGCGAGGACAGCCTGTTTGTACGTCTCGATCCCGGCTCAGAGCTTCTGATCAATGGCGAGCCTTGGGTCATGACAGGCAACAAGGACAACCCTACGCAGGTCACTTTGGGGTCCGGAGGGCAGCGTCAGTTGGACTTCTCAAACTTTTATGGAAAAATACGGGTCTTTGGCAGCACCATCCTACACATGCTGGCCCCTGTCATCTACTCACATATCCAAGGAAGTGTGACCCAGAGCTGCTTTGTGTGGGATATAGCGGCAAGCCATGCGGTACTGCTCGCCTCTGGGATGGATATCCAGTATGTGGATGGGAACCCCTTTGTATACGACGACAACTTTATGCTGGAAAGGAAACCCTTCTCCCCTTCATTCTATGCAGGAACCGAAGAGTGTCGCAAAGAGTTGGCAAGGATCCTACCCTCTAAATAGAGGGTGAGGGGATCTTTCCCTTCTCATGCCAGTCCCTCGCCAGGTATATGAACGGAGTATCGAAAATCGCCACCAACCACTTAAGCGCAAAGGTGCTGAGCAAGATCTGGGCCAGCACTGAAGTGGGATACACTCCCCAAAAGGCTATGAGGGTAAATACCAGCGTATCGATGAGCTGGCTGACAAAGGTGCTGAAGTTGTTCCTGAGCCAGAGATACCCCCTGCCCGGCCTCTTCTCCTTCCAGAAGGCATATGCCCAGATATCGTGGGTATTGCTCAACAGGTAGGCGACAAGCGAACCGATCGCAATTCGTGGCATAAGGCCGAATATGGCCTGGAGTGCAGGATGTGCGATATCCGAAGAAGAGGGTTCGAAAAGCAGAGCCACCTGCATGAGGACAGTCATGGAGAGCAAGGCAAAGAATCCGAACTTGACAGCCTTGGCCGACTCCTTCTTGCCATAGATCTCGCTGAGGATGTCGGTGACAAGGAAGCTTGTGGCGTAGACGATATTGCCCAGCGTTGCCTCGATACCGAATATCATCACATTCTTGGTGACCTGGATATTGGCGAGGATGATGCTGATGGGAATCCAGATGTAAAGGCCCAGCTTTCCCCAAAACCGGTATGCCAGCATGATCGCTGCAAAATCCAAAACCAAAAGTAAAAACCATAAGAGTTCATTCATCGTCGCCAATCCTCACCTTTGATCACAGCTGCTGAATTGCAAGGGCATACCTTGCAAGTGCATAGTGATCTATGACCTTCTGAAGAAAGGGGAGACGCACGGTGGCCACAATATCCAAGCCTGTGACGGCAAGAGCCTTACGGAAAGCGGGATCAAAGCCCCCACCCTCCAGCTCAAACCTTCCGATCTCATCAAAGACGGCAAGCCTTGCCGTACTAAGATGGTCGGCGACCTGTCGGTTAGCCCAGGCAAAGGCAGCATCATCGACAAAAAACCTTCCCTGTTTGCGTCCGGAAGGTATGCTTTGCTCATTGAGAGCCACACGCTCCTCCCCTGAAAAGAGGTCTTTCAGTCTATAACAGGTTTTTTCTGCATTGGCAAGAGAAACGAAGCCACAAAGCCGGTTGTCCGGATAGTTTTTTTCTTCAAGGAATGAGAGAAGGGCTGTGGTCTTCCCCCCATCGTACTCACCGGTTATCAGGGTAACCGCCTTATTGTGCACCAAGGAATCCCTGCAGCACATCGAAGGCCTTCATGGAGTCCTCCCTCTTGATGACGAAAGTAAGCTCATTCATGGTGGAGACTATCTCTATGACATTGATCTGCTCCCATGCCAAGCGGCGTACAGCCTCATAGACCACACCCGGAGTCTGCAGGAAGTCTCCGGTAAAAACGAGGGAAAGGGCGACAAGATCCTCCATCTCATGCAGAACCTCCTCTCCCTTAGCAAGTTCTGTTACCAGGTCGCGATACTTTTCGCTGACAGCCAGGGAGACTTCATGACTGCCGATAGTTATGTTCAAGAAATCACCCTTCTCAGTCGATACCTGGCCATAAAGGGAACCCAGCTTGCTGATGAAGCTGTCGCGTCTGACAAGATTCAAGTCGAATATGTTGGTCTTCATCACAATGCCGTACTCGACACTGCTGTACTCGTCCTTCATTGTGCGGCTCTTCAGTTCCTCACCATACCTCCTGAGCGCCATTACGATCGCAGAGCTTTTGACCTCCTTGCCGTAGGCTTTCTCCACCTCAGGGAGGATAGCCTGGGCGTAGTTGCTAAAGGAAAGGATGCCGTTGATGAGCATCTCATGAATGAAGGGGGACTTGTCCACGATTCGTTTGACGCAACTGCTAACAGACTCTGCCATAAAATTCTCCTTGTATAATGTTATTATAATCACAACTTGCACATAATTACAACAACAAATGCAGATTTGTTTGCTTACGTACAAGGCTTTTTCCTTATCCAGAGGAATTTATGCATATAATGGACAGTGTCTAGTGTCTTCTTGCCATGCAAATCCTTTAAGAATATCCAA
>LFRM01217037.1_pt1 | contig 26031 bp, 21 predicted proteins | sample 618341 | NCBI WGS metagenome assembly LFRM01 (sample SAMN03654438, study PRJNA283298) | anaerobic digester metagenome | isolation source: pool of bioreactors CSTR01a, CSTR02a, and CSTR03a thermophilic anaerobic... | place: Denmark: Kgs. Lyngby | collected 2014-05-21 | reverse complement strand
TGTTTATCGCCGGCTTTGTATATTTTCTTGAAAACCTGTCGGTTATCCTGCAGGTTGCTTACTATAAGAAAACAGGGAAAAGAATCTTCAAAATGGCACCTATTCACCACCATTTTGAACTTCTTGGGTGGAAAGAAACAAAAGTTGTAATAGTTTTCCTTATTGCAACTATTATTTTCTGTTCGATAGCTTTTTATGCTTTGAGGTGAAACTATTGAGGCGCAGGGATTTTGATTTATGGATACTTATAACGGTTTTGATTCTTCTTGTGATAGGAGTCAGTATGGTTTACAGCGCAAGTTCCTATTATGCGCTCAGAATATTCGGAAGCAAGGAATATTTCCTGATACGCCAGCTTATATGGTCAGTAATAGGCGTATTTGCGATGCTTTTTGTTTCACGCCTTGATTACCATAGAATAGCGCAATTTTCACCGATTATGATACTGGCGAGTATCGTTCTTCTAATTCTTGTGTTGATACCCGGAATCGGTTCGGAAGTAAACGAATCACGCAGATGGTTCAATTTCGGGTTTGCTTCTTTCCAACCGTCCGAAATGGCAAAGCTGTCGGTTATTTTGTTCTTTTCATTTACGCTTTCAAAAAACAGCGAGAGGCTTAAATATTTTTGGAAAGGGCTGGTCCCGTACCTGTTGGTAATCGGCGTTTTTGATGTTCTGCTCATGAAAGAGCCGCATTTCAGCGGGACAATTCTTATAACTTCGGTTGCGGTTATAATTCTTTTCTGCGCGGGAGCGAAAATATGGCATTTTCTCGTTATTACCGTGCCTACCATTCCCCTTTTTATATATTTAATAGTAACAGAGGAATACAGGCTGAAAAGAGTTCTTACATTTCTTAACCCGTTTGAGGATCCCACCGACAGAGGATTCCAGATAGTAAATTCTTTGTACGCGATAGGTTCGGGCGGCCTTTTCGGCAAAGGCATCGGTCAGAGCATACAAAAGAATTTATATATTCCCGAACCGCACACCGATTTCATTTTTTCCATATTGGCCGAAGAGCTTGGCTTTATCGGTGCGGTAACCGTTCTTCTGCTGTTCATAGTTTTCATATGGCGCGGGATAAGGATTGCGATGTATGCCCCGGATATACTCGGAAGCCTTATAGCCGTAGGCATTACATCTTTGATTGCAGTCCAGGTTATCATTAATGTCGCTGTTGTAACGTCATCGATGCCGACCACTGGTATGCCGCTTCCTTTCTTTACTTACGGCGGCAGTTCTCTTGCATTTTTAATGGTCGGGATAGGAATACTGCTTAACATTTCCAGATCGGTCGGAACTCAATACAGGCTGAAAAGAGAAAAGCTCTAAATCCGCTGTTGTCAAAGTAACAGAATTTCCAATGCCGCATAGAATGAACTATGAAAAATCTCTGACTAAAATTCAGCCGGCATTTCCTAAGATGTTTAACTTAACCTGTAGTTACCCCGTTATCATTGACAACAAAGCGGAGGTGTTTTTCTTGAGCAGATTCATAATAGAAGGCGGCAACCGGCTTATCGGCGAGCTTAAAATACCGGGTGCCAAAAACGCCGTATTGCCTATTCTTGCGGCCACAATACTGAATCGCGGAACAAGTACGATTCATAATTGCCCTAACCTCGAAGATGTAGCGACAATGCAGGAGATCCTTGTTTCACTTGGACTGCGTGTTGAACGCTGCAATAAAACAATTACCGTGTACGGGGAAAATATTATGACAAACAGGATCCCCGAATCGTCGGCAGGAAAGATGCGAAGCTCGATAGTGTTAATGGGGGCAATGTTGGGTCGTGTCGGGGAAATCTACATAAGTTATCCGGGCGGCTGCGCGATTGGGCCGAGGCCTATAGATATGCATCTGAGCGCATTAAGAAAAATGGGTGCAGAAATTGATGATCTGTATAAAGGAATACTGCACAGCAAAGCAAAAAGGATGCGGGGTACCGAAATACTTCTGGACTATCCCAGTGTAGGCGCCACCGAAAACATTATGCTCGCTGCAAGTCTCGCCGAAGGAGTAACAATTATCAGAAACGCGGCGAAAGAGCCAGAAATTGTTGATCTTCAAAACTTTCTCCAGCAAATGGGAGTGGAAATAAGCGGAGCCGGTACAGGGGTAATATATATTACCGGCAGGGATGAAATAAAGGCTGATGTATCATACAGCGTAATTCCCGACAGGATTGTCGCGGGTACATATATGACCTGTGCGGCGTCCGTGGGCGGTGAAATAATCCTTAACGGCATCGATTATGAACCGGTAAGCTCTACGGTGTATTGCCTGAGAAACTGCGGGATTCATATTGAACCGGTCGATAAAAAAATAATTAAAGTAAAATCGGATCGGGCTCCAAAAGCGATTGAAGTCGTTCGTACATCGCCGTATCCGGGGTTTCCGACAGATATGCAGCCCCAGCTTGTTGCGTTGTTATCAAAAGCCGTCGGAACGAGTGTTGTGATAGAAACGGTTTTTGAAAACAGGTACGGATATGTTGAGCAGTTAATGAGAATGGGAGCCGATATAACGGTTAGGGAGCGGGTAGCGGTAATAAAAGGGGTAAAAAGGCTGACCGGCGCTTTTGTCGACGCATGTGATCTGCGGGGAGGAGCCGCCTTGGTTGTTGCTTCCCTGTGCGCCGAAGGAACCAGTATCATTAATAATATTAAACATATAGACAGGGGTTATGAATCTTTGGAGGAGCATTTGTCAAGTGTCGGAGCGGTTATAAAAAGGATTCAAACCGACTGAATTTATTGCCCGCCGGTAAAAAGCCTTTCTTGCGGGCATACGAGGCGGTATGGTATAATTTATACTACAAAACAGCCGTGCAAAAGACCTGAAACTCCGTATATGATACGCTGCAGGCAGGGAAAACAAATGAGAAAAAATAATAAGGGTTTTACATTTTTAATATCGGTTTTGTTGATCATACTCGGCTTGGCGGCGGTAATTATATTTTCGCCGCTGTTTTTGTTATCGCAGATTACGGTTGACGACATTTCCCGATATACAACTGAAGATATAATTAAAGTTTCCGGAATAGAAAAAGGCCAGAATGCGTTAAAGTATGTCGGAGGAAGCATAGAACACATTTTGCAGATGAGGATGGGAAAAGCCGAGAAATACGTGGAAAACCTTCCTTGGGTTAAATCGGCAGTTATACAATATAAGTTTTCAGGAGTCGTACATATTTCCGTTATTGAAAGAAATGCAATTGCGTGGATAAAGTATATGGGAAATTATCTGCTTGTGGATGAAGAAGGCGTTGTTCTCGAAGTATCAACGGAATTGGATGAAAGGTATCCTGAAATCAGAGGTTTAAAACCAGATAAATATACAATAGGGAAAACAATTGAAATAGAAAAGCCGGAAAGAATAACATGGCTTGTACAACTCCTTAGAAGTCTTGAACATGTAGACAGGGACTCATCTCAAAGTCTGGTTTCGGCTCTGGATTGGATTGATTTCTCGGAAAATAACGAATTATACATGTCATTGGACGGAAGAATTACGACAAGAGTAAATTTAGACAGTGAACTGACATACAGGCTTTCTTTATTAAAAGAAATATATTACAATCATATTAAGAAAGAAGAAAAAGGGATGGTCGACTTTTTTGGGGACAAATACGCGAGGTTTATTCCGGAATGATTTAGAAATGAACCGATCGCTCCGCTTTGAGGCACTGCTTGTTTATGCTTACCGAAGTGTTTAATAATTAAGAATTTTCTTCCGCTGTTTTCGAGAACTGTTTAAGAAAGGAGATTTGTTTATGATACCGTTACTCGGCCTGATGATTGGTTTGCTTATCGGTATACTAATCCCGTACAATATTCCCAAAGAATACTCAAATTATGCGGCAGTTGCAATATTAGCGGCACTCGATTCGGTTTTCGGCGGTTTATACGCATCGATGAACAACAAATTCAAAATAAAAGTCTTTTTGTCAGGATTTTTTGGGAATTCACTGCTTGCCGCATTACTGGCGTATATCGGCGACCGCCTTGGTATATCCTTGCATTTGGCTGCGGTCTTTGCTTTCGGTAACCGCATATTTCTAAATTTCGGATTAATTAGAAGAAAACTGCTTGAAAAAAACGATGAAAAAATATAGCTCAAACTTGATTTTATGACACATTGATATATAATAATATTAACAAGAAGATATTTCTTTCACTTTTAAGGAAAAAGGGAATTATTGGCTGTCTTCACATAGGATAAGAAATATAAAGGGGGATACGGGTTTGCTGGAATTTGATATTGATATGGATAACTTCGCACGAATTAAAGTCGTTGGTGTTGGCGGAGGCGGCAATAACGCGGTAAATCGTATGATTGACGCAGGGCTCCGCGGGGTCGACTTCATTGCTGTAAATACCGATAAACAAGCATTGTTTATGTCAAAAGCCAATACCAAAATCCAAATAGGAGAGAAACTTACCAAAGGTCTTGGTTCAGGCGCAAACCCGGAGATAGGTGAAAAAGCGGCCAATGAAAGCCGTGATGAAATAGCTATGGCAATCAAAGATGCCGATATGGTTTTTGTTACGGCAGGAATGGGCGGGGGAACCGGTACCGGTGCCGTGCCCATTATCGCGCAGATTGCGAGGGAGCTTGGAATTCTCACCGTGGGCGTGGTTACCAAGCCCTTTATGTTTGAGGGACGAAAAAGAATGCAGTATGCCGAAAAAGGCATAGAGAATTTGAAATCGGTCGTTGATACCCTCGTTACAATTCCTAACGACAGGCTGTTGCAGATCACTGACAAGAAAACTTCAATGCTTGAGGCATTTAGAATAGCTGATGATGTGCTGAGGCAGGGAGTCCAAGGAATTTCCGATCTCATTGCCGTCCCTGGCCTTATAAATCTTGATTTTGCCGATGTGAAGACAATAATGCTTGAAACCGGCCTTGCACATATGGGAATAGGCCGCGGTACGGGCGATAATAAAGCCGAGGAAGCCGCAAAACAGGCGATTTCAAGCCCATTGCTCGAAACATCGATAGAAGGCGCAAGGGGTGTATTGCTCAATATTACCGGCGGCCCGGATCTCGGTTTGCAGGAAGTAAACCTGGCAGCGGAATTAATACAAAACTCCGCAGATCCCGAGGCAAACATAATATTCGGAGCGGTAATAGACGAAAACCTTAAAGATGAAATGTTAATAACCGTAATAGCTACCGGATTTGAAAAGAGTCCTGTTTTGAAACGTCCTAACAAGCTGTTGGACGCGGCTAATGTAGGAGAAGCGGCAAAAACCGCTGCCGCCGCTCAGCAAGAAGAAGATGACGGTCTCGATATACCTGTTTTTCTTAAAAGAAACCGTTTCAGGTAAAATTGTAACCGGCTTGCCTAATCATAAAGCAGATAGTAACAGGGTTTGCCGATACGACAAAGGCAAACCCTGTTGATTAATAAGTCTTCACAATGCCTTGATAATTTGATTTTATCAATATGCTTATTTTGCTATTGTAATTCTAAAAAATGCTGTTATAATAAACATTGTTGAAAAATTAAGTTTGTATTAAACCATAACATATTTTAATTATTTGATATGCTGGTGTGGCTCAGAGGTAGAGCAGCGCACTCGTAATGCGCAGGTCGTGGGTTCAATTCCCACCACCAGCTCCATAAAATCCTGTGACAGTCATAGTCACAGGTTTTTAATACTTCTATTCCAATTTGCGGGTAAATATAATAAAATATATATATACAAATATAAACCTTTTAATTCTGAACCAGTGCTTGTTTTAATCCTGCAGTAAGAGTTTATATTTTTAGGGGGTGGCGGTTACGATGAAAATGATTTTGGCTATTATCAGCGATGAAGACAGCAATTCCGTAGTAAATGAACTTGGTCAGAATGGGTTTGGCGTAACCCGTTTATGTTCAACGGGAGGATTTCTTAGAGCCGGCAATACAACTATAATGGTCGGTACCGATGAAGAAAGAATTTCAGAGGCAATCGAAATTATCAGAAGCAAATGTAAAACCCGTAAAAAAGCAATCCCAAATTTGGAGATGTCAGGCGGAATGGGCGTTATGGGCGCGGCATATCCGCTGGAAGTAACTGTAGGCGGAGCTACGGTATTTGTCTTAAATGTTGAAAGGTTTGAAAAACTGTAATTTTTACTGTTTTAGCTTGCTATAAGGATGAAACAATTATGAGAAAACCGAATAAAAAGACACCGGCGGAAACATATGTACTCATGGATAAAGCTTATGAACGAAGCCGGTTTTTCGCAATAATCGAAAGTATTTCGGCTCGTATTATATTTGGTTTTACAACAGGGGCATTTTTAGCCGGTTATTTGAAATATATCGGTGCGGATGATAAGTTATGCGGACAGATTTCTGCATTAACTGTTCTGGCCGGAGTTATTCAATTCTTTTCCCCACTTGTTCTGGAAAAACTGAATAGACGAAAAGCGGTCGTTGTCTTGTTTAGTGCAATACACCGCTTCATGCTCGTTCTGCTTGTTTTTGTGCCGTTATTGCCTATGTCGATGACAGGACGGCTTTATATAACCGCGGCGCTTTATTTTGTTTCGCATTTAATGGTTAATGCCGTAATGCCGGCAGCCACTACCCTTTTAATAAGCATTGTCCCTCAAAAAATGAGAGGCAGGTATTTCGCCATCAGAGAAGCATATCTTATATTTGGATCGAGCGTGTTGAATATAATTATGGGGAAGGTGCTCGATGTCTTTAAAATGCAGGACAAGCCATACGAAGGGTACCTCGTAATGTATGCAGTCGCGTTTGCCGCGATGATTTTAAACCTTGTTTCGTATATAGAAATTAAAGAACCGCCAAAAAATGTTCCAAGCAAAAAAATAAATTTCAAAATGCTTTTCAGTTTGCCTTTAAAGGAAAAAAGGTTCACGAAAATCATCGTTCTTTTCTTTTTATGGGGCTTGTCGCTTAATTTCGCGTCACCGTTTTTTTCGGTGTATATGGTATCAAAGCTTGAGCTAAGCTATACCTTTATCATGATAAGCGGCTTTTTGAATTCATTAAGTTATGTTATTTCAACCAGGTTCTGGGGAAAGGTAGCCGATCGGTTTTCTTTTACATATTCCGCGATGCTTTCAATAGGTCTGCTAGGCATAACGCATGCTTGCTGGTTTTTTGTTTCGCCGGGTTCGATTCTGCTTTATCCGGTTATTGTTTTGCTTCATATACTGGCCGGTATTGCCTGGGGAGGCGCTGGTATTTCTCTTTTTAACGTGCCTTATGAATATACTCCTGAAGAAGGCAAGACTGTTTATCTTGGTTTTAATGCCGCATTAAGCGGGTTGATCGGTTTTATATCTTCAAATATTTCTTCATGGCTGGTTGGAGCAATGGAAAACTTCAAAGTGATTGTTTTTGGCATGACAATAACCCAGTTCCAGCTTATTTTCGCTGTTTCGGGCATAGCAACCGTTCTGACGGCATTGTTTATACGTGTAAAAATACTTCGCAAGGAAGAAACTCCGACAGGCATCGCGTCCCGGACGAATTGACCTGACCGCAACGGTTTTATACCCATGCTTTACTTATACGGAACAAATGGTATAATGTATTCTGCATCATGTTTCGGAAATGTTGGCAGTACGATATGTTTTTTGCTTTTTTACCATAAGATAAGATTATACTTTGGAAAGGGATGTGATATTATGAGCCTCGTTTTGATGGAACAGCTCCGTCCGCAGGTAAAGGAACTGCTGGAAAACATACTTGAATTGAGGGATTCACTTTGATGTGCCGGCTTTGGAGAAAGAGCTGGCAGAACTAGATCAGAAAGCCCAGGAACCTGGTTTTTGGGATGATATGGATAATTCGCAGCGGATCTTGCAAAAAAGCAAAAGCATCAGGGAAAAGCTTAATGATTATACGTTGCTGGAGAATGATTGCCAGGATTTAATGACTCTTGTTGAACTTGGACTGGAAGAAAAGGATGAAAGTATTTTCGACGAAGTCCAGGAAAGCTATGATGATTTAAGCAAGAGGTATGAAAAATTTAGACTTAGGACACTTTTAAACGGTGAATACGACAAAAATAACGCGATATTTACTCTTCATGCGGGAGCAGGCGGAACCGAGGCGATGGATTGGGTGCAGATGCTGTTTCGCATGTATTCGAGATGGGCGGAAGATAACGGGTTTAAAACACGCGTGCTCGATTTTCTCGAAGGTGATGAGGCGGGGATTAAAAGCATAACCGTTGAAGTGACAGGAGAATATGCTTACGGGTTTTTAAAATCGGAAAAGGGTGTTCACCGGCTTGTGCGGATTTCTCCGTTTGACGCATCCGGAAGACGGCATACATCGTTTGCTTCAATGGACGTTATTCCTGTTATGGATGAATCCGTTGAAATTGATATTAATCCTGATGATATAAAGATGGATGTGTACCGCGCCAGCGGAGCGGGCGGTCAGCATGTAAACAAGACTTCTTCCGCGGTAAGGTTAACGCATATTCCCACGGGTATTGTGGTTTCATGCCAGAATGAAAGATCCCAGCACCAAAACAGGGAAACCGCAATGAAAATACTTTACGCCAAACTTTTGGAATTGAAAGAGCGTGAGCGGCAGCAAAAAATCAGCGAGTTAAAGGGAGAGCAGATGGATATAGCCTGGGGAAGCCAAATACGTTCTTATGTGTTTTGTCCTTACACTTTGGTAAAGGATCACCGTACAGGGTATGAACAAGGAAACATAGACAAGGTAATGGACGGCGATATAAACGAGTTTATTAGCACGTATCTTTCTTTACAGGTAAAAAACGCAAATAAAAGATAAAAGAAAAACAAACGGTAACAGCCGATTTACGCCTGTTACCGTTTGACGCTTTTTCTCATGATCCACTTAACAAGTTTTATGATAAGCAGAATTATTTCTATAACCGCGAGCCCGACAACTATATAGAAAATTTCCTTGTATTCCATAATTCTTTTCTTTATCTTATCAAATTCGGACATTTCAGGGAGTATCTCTCTGTCGGGAAACAAGTCAACAGTTATAACGGTACCGTCGACAAGCGTGAACTTCGCGGTTCCGAGAAGGGTATTTTTATATATAGGGAGCTTAAAATTCTCTTCAACCGGTTCAATATTAAATTCCAGGATATAGTTTTCACCGACCGGGTATGTATAATAAACATCATTTCCAACCACAAGGGATATCTCATGGCCTTCTATTATTTTACTGTCCATAGTCTGGCCCTTTGATACCAATATGCCCCTTCTGAAGTTTGAAAACCCGTAATCAAACAATTTCATACTGTCGGAATACATGCTGTCCGGAGGCGAATCAAGCAATATGCAAAGCAGCCTTTGTTGTCCGCGCGTAACGGTTGTTATAACGGTTTGGAATTTTGGATCGTTGTAATCAACCTTCCCGCCGTCAACACCGTCATAGCTCCAGAACATATCGTTGAGGTTCGTCAGGACTATTGTTTTTTCTTCGTCAAACCAGGGTTTTGCCTGGGACGAAAAAACAGTATCGAAAGCAGAGTTTGTCGTTAATGCGTGCCTTAATAGTATAGCGAGATCAGATGCCGTTGTGCGCTGGTTTTCGTTGTATATGCCGGTAGGGTTTGCAAAAACGGTATTTATCATGTTTAACGATGAAGCATAGTCATTCATCATTTTCACAAAATCGTCGACAGTTCCTCCAACAGCTTCTGCGAGAGCTATTGTCGCGTCATTCGCGTTGTTCAGCATTAAGGCATAAATCAAGCTTTCTGCCTGGTATTTTTCTCCCACCGTCAACCCGAGCAAAGCGCCTTCAGCGTTTACAGCCTCTTTGCTCGCGGTAACCATTGCATTCGCGTCCAGTTTCTCTATAGCGATCAGCGCGGTCATAAGCTTTGAAGCCGCAGAAATGTGTAATGGCTCATCAGGGTTCTTCGAATAAAGGACTTGACCCCTTCTTAATTCAATCATCAAAGCCGAAGCGGCATCAATCTTTGGTTCATTAAGAGCAAATACCGGCAGCGAAAAAAACAATACAAGCGTTAATGAAATTGCAGCAGCAAGTCTTTTTATCATAAAAAGCCTCCGAAACGAATATCAATTTTGCCGCATTTAACAGTTATATCAATATAATAATACCATATTCCCCGGAAAAACGAATTCAAAAATCTGTTTTTAATTAAAAACAGATGCGTTTATCTATTATCTATGACACCCTTAACATTAGTTTTACATATTTTTATTTTTAAAACAAGTTTTTTATAAAAATGGGCGCAGCTGAATTTATATTGCTGTTAATAAGCGTACCAATTATAAAGAATCATTGTTCAATATTTTTAAATTCTTCGCTGAATGGCAACGCTTGAATTCTTGCCGGAAAACTGGCTGATAGTTCGGTTTTTTATTCATGTTTGATCGGTTAAGAGAATAAAAAATAAATGCGACGGGTGTATTTATATGCCGCATTCGTTTTTGATATTGGCTGTAGTCTGAAAATAGTATGTAAGGTGAGATTAGTCAACGATAAACTGGGTAATATCTTTCATAAAAGCAGAGGCATCTTCGGTATGAGCTTCGACTTTTATGGGTTTGCTCAAATCAAGGCTGAATATGCCCATGATTGATTTTGCATCGACAATATATCGGCCAGATATAAGATCAACATCAAAATCATACCGGTTAACAATGTTGACAAAATCCTTTACATCGTTTATGGATTTTAACATGATATTAAAAGTTATCATATACAACACCGCCTTTCCAGCGTATTATACGATATATAGATTAAACTATGTATATATTATCCGGTATGGCAGTATTAGTCAATTACAATTTTATTAAATTTTTTTATTGCGCCGGTTTTTATCGGCATTGCGCTATCGCATAATTTTTGAGAGAATAAAGATACTGATAAATATTGAAGCCAGCGGGTGCTAATTATGAAAACAGTGGCTTTCATTACACTTGGATGTAAAGTAAATATTTATGAAACCGAAGGGATGAAAAAGATTTTTGAAGAAGGCGGTTATAAAGTAGTGCCGCCTGAAAGTGCTGCGGATGTCTATGTCATAAATACATGCACGGTCACGCAGTTAAGCGAAAAAAAATCAAGGCAAATGATCCGTAGGGCAAAACGAACCAATCCCCGGGCAATAATCGCGGCAGTCGGCTGTTATTCGCAGATTGCTCCCGATGAGGTATTGGCTGTCGACGGAGTGAATCTCGTTATAGGCAATAACCATAAGGGTAAAATTCTTAAACTCGTTGAACAAGCCGGTTTGGAAACCAAAAACGTGCTCGTTTCCGAAAGACATGAATTAAAAAATTACGAAGATCTGAAAGTTAGTCGCTACACCGGGCATACCAGGGCTTTTTTGAAAATACAGGACGGCTGTGACCAATTTTGCAGTTACTGTATAATACCGATAGCAAGAGGAAAGATCCGCAGCAGGAGCCCGGACAGTATAATTGACGAAGCTAAGACGCTTGCGGATAAAGGCTTTTGCGAAATTGTACTAACGGGCATACACATAACTTCATATGGAAAGGATATCAAAGGAGCTACGCTATTGGACGTTATACATCAGATAAACCGGATAGAAGGCGTAAAGCGGATCAGGCTCGGTTCATTGGAACCCCTTTATATGTCTGCGGAAATTATAAAAAAAATGGCACAGGCGGAAAAACTTTGCCCGCATTTTCACCTGTCCTTTCAAAGCGGTTGCGATGAAACGCTGAAAAGGATGAACCGTAACTACACAACGGCGGAATACGAAAAAATCGTGGAATCTATACGGGAAACATTTCCCGACGCAGCAATTACAACCGATATAATGACCGGATTCCCCGGGGAAACGCAGGTGGAATTTGAACAAACCTGCAACTTTGTGGAAAGAATAGGTTTCAGCCAGGCTCACATTTTCAAGTTTTCGGCCAGAAAAGGGACCAAAGCGGCAAAAATGCCGAATCAAATACCTTTGTCCGAAAAGGAAAGGAGAAGTAAAATCCTTTTTGAAATATGTGAAAAATCGAAAGAGTTTTACAGGGCAAAATATATAGGCAAAAATATGGATGTTTTGTTTGAGCAAAAAAGGGGTAAATTATGGGAAGGATTAACTGTAAATTATATTCCCGTTCAGGCGGAACATGATGCCGATCTTGTGGGAAAGATAATGAATGTCCGTTTGGAAAAGAGCTTGAACGGGGTTATATTAGGACATATTATATAACTATCCGATAGAAATGTTTGTAAAAACAGCATATTGTAATGTTTGTACTAATATATTACTATAGTGATATATGGTTATTATTTGATTTTTATCGGCAGGGAAATGGAGTGATTGGGTTGAATCATGAAACTATGATGTTTAAAGTGGATAAAGAAAACGATAACCAGGCAAGAGAGATACTTTTGGCGGTTTATGAGGCGTTGAAGGAAAAGGGATATAACCCAATCAGCCAGATTGTTGGTTATATTCTTTCGGGTGATCCCACGTATATTACCAACCATAAAAATGCCAGAAGCGTAATACGGAAGATAGAACGCGACGAACTTTTGGAGGAATTGGTTAAATCTTACCTTGAAGAAAAATAAAACGGCAATATAAAAACCCGCGCGGCAGCGCGGGTTTTTTATTTTACGGCTCTATTTTAAATGCTTCTATTGCCCAATTTTACCTTTACTTTTAATAAAATCTGGGGTATTCTATATAATGATTTATTGAAACTGCAAAGCATTTATGTTTTATTGGCAATTTTAGAATGGAAGGAGTTTTTATATGAAGCAGTATTTGGAAATTGAAAGCGTATACGGCAGGGAAATCCTTGATTCAAGAGGAAATCCTACTGTAGAAGTTGAAGTTATCGTAGAAGGGGGCTTCATTGGCCGCGCAGCGGTGCCATCCGGAGCATCCACGGGAGCATTTGAGGCTGTTGAGTTGCGTGACGGTGATAAGGGAAGGTATTTGGGTAAAGGCGTCCTTAAAGCTGTTGACAACATTAATGAAATTATTGCTCCCGAAATTGAAGGAATGAACGTTTTTGACCAGGTTCTTATCGACAGGGCAATGATAGAGCTTGACGGAACAAAGAATAAAAGCAAGCTCGGGGCAAACGCGATTCTTGGAGTTTCTCTGGCGGTTGCGAAAGCAGCAGCTGAGGCGCTTGGCATTTCATTATACCAGTATATCGGAGGTACGAATGCAAAGGTGCTTCCGGTACCAATGATGAATATAATAAACGGCGGAAAGCATGCGGATAACAGTGTTACAATTCAGGAATTCATGATTATGCCGGTTGGCGCGAAAAGCTTCAGACAGGCACTTCAATGGTGCGCCGAAGTTTTCCATAACCTTAAAAAAGTATTGAAATCGAAAGGTTACAGCACTGCTGTCGGCGATGAAGGCGGGTTCGCTCCGAATCTGAAATCCGACGAAGAAGCGCTGCAGGTTATAGTTGAGGCTATAAAGTCAGCCGGATTCAAGCCCGGTGAGGATTTCAAGCTTGCTGTCGACGCCGCTGCTACCGAAATGTATGAAGAAGCTAAAGCCAAAGGACAGGAAGGAAAGTATTATTTCTGGAAAACCGATATCATGAAGACCAGGGAAGATATGATTGCGTTCTGGGATGAGATGGTATCAAAATACCCGATCATATCGATCGAAGACGGCCTGGCTGAAGATGACTGGGAAGGCTGGAAAATGCTTACCGAAAAACTTGGCGGCAAAGTTCAGCTTGTTGGCGACGACCTGTTTGTAACGAACACCGAAAGGCTCAGCAAAGGTATAGATATGGGTGTTGCAAACTCGATACTGATAAAGGTGAACCAGATCGGTACGCTTACCGAGACGCTCGAAGCCATTGAAATGGCCAACAGGGCAGGATATACCGCTGTAACGTCGCACAGATCGGGCGAGACAGAAGACGCTACAATTGCAGATATAGCCGTAGCGACAAATTCGGGCCAGATTAAGACCGGCGCTCCTTCCCGTACCGATCGCGTAGCGAAGTACAACCAGCTTCTGAGAATAGAGGAAGAGTTGGATGCCGCTGCCGAATATCCCGGACTTAAAGCATTCTTCAACCTGTAGTTGTTGTCAAGGGGACGGTTCTTTTGACACAAGAAGGCTGTCAGGGGGATGTCAGGGGGACGGTTCTTTTGACACAAAAGTTTATAAACCAAAGGATAGCTATTAGGATGGTTTTCCTGACATAAAAAGCAGATGGGTTAAGAATAGTAAAAAGGATGGTTCTTCCTGCCCATGCTTTAGTTTGGTATTCGAGGCCGGGAGAACCATCCTATTGAATTTATGACTTTGTGTCAAAAGAACCGTCCCTCTGACAATCTTTCAAAGTACAATTCGGGCAAAATAATCTGGATCTCATTATCGGTGTTTTCCTTCTTCCAATACACGATAAAACTTATTTTTGCAGACTTAAGCATATAATTTTTCTCTATAACCGACATTATTTTATTGATCCCCTGTTTGGAAAACCGTAATACAGCGTGCCCTTCTGCGTTAAAGCAGTACTCACCGTTAACGGCAAGTTCATCTCCGCTGAACAGTTTGGTTATTTCATGCTGGCACGACATGAAAAAGTCAAGATGAACGTCTTTATGCGAAAGCTGCAGCGCCAGTTGACAGGGAGGCAAATAAACGTTATCATCGTTAACCCTTACAACGTTTTCGGTATTGATAAAATCCAGGTAACAGCCGTTATAGTGAATGGTCAGGTTCTTTTTCGCCCTTGTCATAGCAACATACAAAAGCCTTATATCTTCATCCTTTTCAGGCCGGAACCCGTCAAGCATGATGAAAACATTGTCAAATTCGCGGCCTTTTGCCTTATGCATTGTTGACACAAGGATCGTATCAGTCTTTTCATTATAGAAGTCTTCAAGATTTGATTCACGGATAAAGATCTCCAGGTCGGATTTATATTTTGTTTTTTTATGCGTTAATTCGAACTCTTTGATTATGTTTTTTATTATCTCGTAATTTGCACATTTTCCGAACTGCTCTTTAAGCTTGCGCCCGGCATACTCCCAAACTTCTTCGCTTATTGCGCAGGCTTTGCCGCCCATATTCAGTTGATTGATGAAATACCTGGTTTCGAGCAGATTATATAAGTTAAACCCCTCATTCGACCGGATTAGTTTAGCCGGCATGCCGTTATTCAGAAGCAAGCCTGTTATCTGTAGCGCTTCGTTGTTTTCCCTGGTTAGTATGCAGGTGCTCCCGGAAAGATTATATGTAACGATATCATTTACCACGGGCTCAATAAGATTTTCCGATTTATATTTGAACAGCCTTATTAACCCGTTATCCTTCTGAACAGGCTGAATCGGAATTTTTTTCAGCCGGTTTTTGATCCTGTTCGAAAACCGGTTTGTAAAGTTCACAAGGTTCGCCTTGCTCCTGAAGTTTTCAACCAGTTCATAAACGGCTGCATTGTATTCCCTGATTAACCGCTTCATGTATTCCGGGCTTGAACCCCTGAATTCGTATATGTTCTGATCATCGTCACCAACCGCAATTACACGCATATCCTCGTTGTATTCCATCAGGCATTTTATAAGTTCATACTCATCGGCGTCCATGTCCTGCGCTTCGTCGATGACCATTACCGTTTTGGTTATTTGAGAAGGTTCAACTTCGCCGTTCCTGATTTTAGCTACGGCTTCTTTTATAATTGTGTCGGATTTTTCAATCGTACCAACCTTGCCGAGCAGGTCGAAGCAGTACGAGTGAAAAGTTTTTATATCCACGTAATTAGCGGCGTTGCCGTAAAGCTCTATTAGCCTCTTTTTAAACTCGTTGGCTGCCGATCTTGAAAATGTCAGCATGAGAAGCTGCTCGTGCTTTACATCTTCCATGTATAAAAGGGAAGCAAGCTTGTGAACAAGAACCCTGGTTTTTCCGCTTCCGGGTCCGGCTGCGACGACAATATGCTTCGATTCGTTATCGTTTATGATTTTAAGCTGGGACGGGCTGAGGCTTCCGAAAAGCTGCCTGAACTTGGCGGGCGTAATGGGCTTTCTGATTTCTCCCTGCCTGCTTCCTTTGAAATATTTCTTGAGGAATGAACTATAGTTCAGTTGAAAATAATCGTCTACAAATTGAAGCGCAGCTTTATAATCTTCTATCATTTTTCTGGCGTATTCCCCGACTATATGGATCTGCTGCACTTTATTATCGTAATGCTCATCCAGTTTTCTATAATCCTCGGCCGTATAGCGTTTTTTATTATTCATTTCAAGCCTTTCTATGTCCATTGCATTGTAGAAAACCAGAAAACCGCCTTCCAAATACAGCGCGTCAATCCTTGACAGGTAAAACAGCGTATCCTGCATATCTTTAATCGTAACTTTTGTTTCAAACATCGTAATTTGGGCATTAAACGCTTCTTTTAATTCAAGGATTGAAAACTCAACCGGTATTTCTCCTTTTGAATTGGCCTCATTTGCATCTGCTATACCGTACAGATATTCCAATATAAATTTTGCTGCCTCGTAACGCTTAATAATTTTCTCCCTGAGAATTTCTTTACTATAATTTGTATGCACCGCGATATGATTCGGAGGTTTTGTCTGACGCTTGATCCACTTGTTTATCGCCCATATATTCGTAACGGTTTTCAGCTTATTTGGTGTAATTTCTTCCAGACCGTATTTTTCAGCCAATCCATTAAGTTCTTTTATATGAAATGTTTTATCTTCCCTGGTAAAAACAGTAAGCAGAAAGTCTTCAATTTTTCTGTACATGTTTAATATATTCAACGAATTATTGAATTTCTTTATATATGCGGATAAATCCTTTGCGTCAGCCAGAAGCCGTTCTTCGCGGAGTAAATTTACAATGTGTATTACGGTTTCTTTTTCTATGCCAAGACGGTCAGCGATATAGTCAACCCTTGCCTCTGCCTCCTCAGCACCTGCACGGCTTCTGCTTCTTGACGAAATAAGCATTGCCATTATCCTTATGGCGTGCTCCTTTTCTTTGCCGGCAAAAATTCCTGAAGCGTCTATTTTTCTCCTCGCTTCCTCCAAATTCCTTGCCAGGATGCTGTCAGCGTACACCCTGGGCATATTTTGGCCCCTTTTTATATAACCCGCTTCCTCAAGGGCGTTAATTGCCGTTTTAACCCTTGTTTCGAGGTCAATAATGTTTTCATCCCATCCTGCTTCCCGGGCAATTTCCAAAGCCGACCGGGATACTCTTGTCCGCATTTTCGTAATCGATTTTATTGCTCTCCATATTTGCTGGATTTCCTTGATGCTTAGTTTGGTCTGGTTCAATAGAATAAAATGCTTATTAAGGTCTTCATCGTTGTACAGGATATAGCAATCCGCCCGGATGGATTCATCCCTTCCGGCCCTTCCGGCTTCCTGGACGTAGTTTTCAAGGGAATCGGATATATCATAATGTATAACCATGCCGACATCTTTTTTATCGACACCCATGCCGAATGCTGACGTCGCAACCATTAACTGAACGTCACCTTTAATGAACGCGTCTTGGTTTTCCGTTTTTACCTGCTTATCCATCTGCCCGTGATAAGCCCTTGCTTCATAACCGTCTTCGCATAATCTTAAGGCCAGTTTCTCCGCTCTTTCTGTCCTTGAAACATAAACAATCGTCGAGCAGTTTTTTTCATCAATTAAATCTCTCATTGTATTGTATTTGTCTTCATCGCTATTAATTTCGAGTACCTTATAGCGAAGGTTGCTCCTTGATGCGCTTGTTCTGAACAATTCCAGCTCGAGGGAAAGCTTTTCCCTGAAATATTCCCTTATATCGTCAACAACTTTTTGCTTTGCAGTGGCTGTAAAACATGATACCGGGATTCCATCGGTCAGGTTTTTCTTTTCCTGGTATGATTTTATGAATTCTCCGATATACAAATAATCCACCCTGAAATCCTGTCCCCATACCGAAAAGCAGTGTGCTTCGTCTATGACAAACCGGACTACGTTTCTTCCAAGCAGTAATTTTTCTATTGTTCTTGAGCGCAGCGATTCCGGCGATATATAAAGAATAGACGCCGAGCCGTCTTCCACTCGTTCAATTGATTTCACCCTTTCAACCGGGTCAAGCAAACCGTTTATTGTGACAGCGTCAGTTATACCGATTTTTTCAAGGTTATCAACCTGATCCTTCATCAGCGACTGAAGCGGGGATATAACAACAGTCAAGCCTTTCACGTTAATACCGCTCATAAGGGCCGAAAGCTGGAACGTCACCGATTTGCCGCCGCCGGTTGGAAATATTGCCAGAAGCGACTTGTTATCGACCGCTGCCTGGACCGCATTTTTCTGCAAAGGCTCACCGGCATACTCCCTGAATGAATCGAAACCGAAAAACCGTTTCAAACCTTTTTGTATGTCAAGAGCTTCATTGCAGTATTCGCAGCCCTTCAAACACGGCTTGTTTCTTAAAATCCGCATAACATGCTCAACACGGGGAAAAGTTCTGATTACCCAGGGAGGAGTAATTGAATACCTGCTTTTCGTATTTATTAATGCAAGGCAATAGGCCAATTCTACCGGGTTTTCACGGATTAGTTTATTCAGGTTGGCATTTTCACAGATCAAAGAATGAAATCTTGTGCGGATCGTATTTTCCAGGTTATAGTCACAAACGTTTTGACAAACAAAGCGGAAAAAAGCCTTAAATTCTCTCCTGTCGTGCAAAAGGCCGAAAAAGATATTCTTAAGGCTTTCGTCCAGCCGTTGAAAAGCCGCAGCTTCGTCATAGAAAAGGTCACGGGCTTTCATTGAATCATTCAACGGATTATTTATTTCCTCCGTTTGCAGCTTATCGTCCTTTAAGAGTGAATGGTAAGGCTTTGCGGGGAACAGAAGAGGTGAAAAAAACAAGGTATCAATTATGTATTCATCACTTATGCCGGCCTCAGAAACCGCGTCTTTAATATATCTTATATCATGGTTGAATATGTTGTGGCCGCAAACATACTTCGAACCGTTGATAAATTCGATAAAAGCGGCAACGGAATCCGAATGGAACCTGTTTCCGTTATCTTTAACGGCGCCAATATCAAGAATCCTGTTATTTTTAGGATCAATTTCGGTGTCAATAAAAACAATTGGATTCATAACAATACCATAAAAACATATTTTAATTATGCCGATCCGAAACTGTACCGAAGCTTGCTCTGCTCTTTGCCTTGGTTGCCGATATTATACCTCAACATACATAATACTGCAAATCCCGACATAAGCTGAATATTTGATTCTGGATAAATTTACTGATATAATATTTTTCCCATATATTACCTTATAATAACATTATTTTAGCAATATTTTCAACATAATACGGACCGACGATAACATTGTTATGAAGTGTTTGCATGCGGTTGTCCCGGGAAAAGTGCGGCAAATGGTTATGAGAGTTGATGGTAGGGTAACGAAAAGTTTTATATATAAAGCGATTAAATTATAAGTTTTGTCATTTGGACATGTGTCTTTTAGCGAGCTAATGGTAATATAGTGTGATGAAATCGCAAAACTATTTTTATTGATTAACTGCGTAAGAGATGGGTGTAAACCCATCTCTTACGCAGTTGCTGCGTTAATTTCCAATGATATTCACAATCCGGGTGTTCTGATTCCATTGAACGGTAACTCCGAACACTTCCCGGATAAACAAGGCGGGAACGTATGTCCTCTTGTTCATTGCTATAATTTCGGTGTTAACGGTTCTAGGTTCATAATCAACGATAACATCTTTGCTGTTAAGTTTTAATGTAATGACTGTATCGTTCCATATGCCAGTAACAATTTTATTTTTGCCGTTCCACGCCACGCTGCCGCCGAGACCTTCTATTACAAACCGGATCGGTACCAGCAGTTCACCTTCGATAAATACACAAGGTTTGGTATCCGTTTCAACGGTTTTTCCATTGACTTTTAACTCATCGGAAAAAACGTTATACCTTTCATAGGCTGCCTGCATAATTTCAACTGCGCGGCCGGCCCCGAGTTTTTCGGCCTTTTCTGCATACTCATCGAAACTGTACGGTGGGCTTCCGCTGACTACAAACATTGCAAACATTTCGTTGGTATAAAGAGATAAATTTTTCATGATGGCCGAAAATTCATCATTTTCTTCTTCCCGGGTAAACGAAACCGGAGGCATAACCGACGGATTGTTATCCCCGGCGGAAGCAGACCAAAGCCTGACGGCTGTTTTTTGCTCCTGGTATTCATAACCCGTAATACATGTATCTGCCTTGTATCCCGGTACTTCCGGCAGTTTTTGCAGGCTTCCGCTTCCTGCATGCTTAGGTTCTATAACCGGTTCGTATGAAGGTTCTTCAATGCCGAAATTAAATAACCTGTATCCTTCTTCGCTGTACGCATAATCAATCCATTTCATTGATTCCACGGGATAATTGTTCCTGCTGCTTATTGCAATGCCGGATTCCGTGATTGAAGGCGTACACTGGAGCGTATTAAGCGCATTATAGTTTTGCATAACCGGATATTGAACCGGAATCAGTTCAATTGAAGCGTCAATGGATTTAAGAGCATCGATTGATTCTTTTAAACTCTCGGCATCGCCGATAAAAGCGCCAACCTTGCCGCTGTTCACTTTTTCTTTCAGTTGCGAATCGTTCAGAATTAAAAACTCAGGATCAATTAATCCTTTTTCGTACCACTTGCTGAAAACAGCCGCAAAATCTTTCCAGGATTCTTCCACCGGTCCGTAAAAAACCTTCCCGTCCCTTACTCCAAAGCCGAATGGTATACCGAAAGCGCCGATAAAAGCTGACGAGTTTTCCAAGACGGACAAATCGAAAGACAACGGAACAATACCGTCCCCGCTATCTCTGAAAACCGTAAGCATCGTCTCCCATTCATCAATGGTTTTCGGTACGGCAAGTCCGTATTTTTTCAATAGATCCCCCCTGATAACCGGACCAGTGTTAACTATGCCGCCGCTTAAATTAATGCCGGGGATTTGATAAATATGCCCGTCATAATCGGATATAATCATATTTTTTACTTGCGGAACCATCTCAAAAATTCTGCAAAGGTTTGGAGCCGCTTCATTTATCAGTTCGTCCATTATAATAATAACATCCATTTCGGCCATTTTTTCCGCCAGCCCCGGATATCTTTGCCACGGGAATTCAACCAGATCGGGAGTATCACCTGCAGCCGCCATTATGTTCAGTTTTTGCAGCATTACATCCTCCGGCACATCAATAAAAGACAGTTTTACATTCGTTCTTTTTCTGAGTTCGTTGTAAAATTTCGCGTAATGGATTTCATCAGTATCATCCGGCATCGTTCTGAAATATGTAAGAGTTATTGGTTTATCGGTTACGGGACTGAAAGATATTGTTATTTGGGAAGGATCATCCTCTATAACAGTAACCGGTATATCGGGTATAAAACCCGGTGATATATCCTGCTGCTGCCTGGCGTAGTCCTTGTATAAAGCCATATAATCCAGAATTATATCTACCGCTTCCTGCCGCATATCCATTTCCAGGTTCTCATTTTGAATAACATCTTCAACAAGCGTCCATGCCTTGCCCCATTCATCGGCGTTCATTGCGGCTGCCTGGGCTTTTGCCAATGCGGTAATCATCGCCGCGGTAAAGCTTACGGGAAATGCTTCGCATGCCTTTTCCAATACCGGGATCGCGCGTTCGGGCTCAAAATAATTATCCATAACCATAAGATATCCGATACAGAAAAGATCATGGGCAGGAACAGCATCAAAATCCAAATCACCCAGAGGCTTTTCAAAAATAAAATCCGCATACCACGCTGCATTGTCCTTCCCTTCTATTTCCCAGCCTAATGCGTTTATAACCGCGGCTTTTATATCAAGTGGATATTCAGGATCCGAAAGATACTTTATTGTTTTTTCGTCAATATTTGTCATTTCGCTTGCTTTTTCTACGATTTCGATATCAAGATACGCGGTATAGAATTGCGTCGATGTAATCGGTGAATCGGCGAAGCTTATTGAAGGATACATCATCGAAAATATAAATGCAATAATTATTACAAGGCATAGTTTTTTCGTCACAATCACAACCTCCAGTACCCAAAATCATTATTAACATGATTTTGACTTTTAAAAATAGAAACAAGTTCCATAACGGTATTATCGTATACTTTTGAAATATGGTTTTTGCTGGCTTAATATTATTCACCAACGCTGCTTTTTCAGACAAGATTTCCGGTAAAATAATAAAAGCCGCAATCCATGATTGCATGGAAACGGCTTCTGTTCGGGGTAATGCTGCGGCAGGGTTTACTTGTTCCTGCAATCATTTCTGCATAATTAATTATGTTTTCACCCAATACCCTTGCCTGTCTCAGCCTGTTTTCCTGCTTCAAAATGTCACCGGGTTTGTCCGCTTTTGCGGATAAGCCGTTAATTTCGCAAGGGACACAGAGAGCTCCCATAGATAAATAATAATTATGTATGATTGATAACACAAGACTTTGTCCTCCGCCTTCTCCTCTTCCTACGGCAATAGCCCCTCCAGGTTTTCCGGCCAGTAATTTCTTGTTAAAAAAAATAAAGCTTCTGTCAAACAGGGCTTTGAGCTGCGCCGTTACATTCCGGTAATACGCTGGAGATCCTATTATCAGCGCATCACACTGCCCAAGTTCATTTATCAGAAGTTCCATATCGTCACCTTTAATTACGCATTTGCCGGTCTCCCTGCAGGTTTCGCAGCCTGTACACGGATTTATTGTTTTACTGCTTAGAAAAAACTCCGTTACTTCCCATCCTTTTTCGTAAAAAGGTTTAAGTGCCTCTCTTACCAAAATTTCTGTGTTCCCGTCTTTCCTTGGACTGCCTGATATTCCTATAACTTTCATATATCCTGCGCCTCCGGTGTTAAATTATTTCCCGATCTTCCATGACACGCTGCATATCCTTTTTCGGGAACATTGCAATAAAAAATAAAGATGCGAATGATGTAAACAACCCTGCAAAAAAGGCGGGAACGGGCCGTAATCCGCGGTTTTTAGCCATTTTTGAAGCTATAAAAGCGATAATTAAGTTTATCAGCTAAATTACCATTGGACCAAAGCTTATAAGAAACGATGTTTTAGGACCTATGGTATAAGAATAAGTATCAATAACAGTACCCATAACAGTATGCACCTCACTTTTTAACTTATTATACCTATTATTTCCATATAATTCAACCAAAGAGTATTTTATAAAAATCATAGCTTTAATAAAAAAGAAAAAGCCTCAAGCACATTACTTGAGACGAATGAAACCCCGGCATCACTCAAACGGTTAATAATATTTCTTTGAGCCCATGAGTTCCTGTACCTGACGCAAAGCTTCACCGAACCGCTGAAAATGAACAACTTCCCTTTCCCGTAAAAATCTTAACGGGTCTTTTACATCTGGATCGTCAGTCAGTCTTATGAGGTTTTCGTATGTTGCGCGCGCTTTCTGTTCAGCAGCGAGGTCTTCCACCAAATCCGCTATAACGTCACCCTTGGATTGAATATATGCTGCCGTAAAAGGATTTCCTGCGGCGCTCATAGGATAAACAGCGTTGTCGTGATCGGTATAAAAGTCTCCAAGCCCTGCTTTTTCCATAACATCTGCCGATACGCCTTTTGTAAGCTGGTGAACCATTGTTCCGACCATTTCAAGATGTGCCAGTTCCTCCGTACCAATATCGTTTAATATTGCCCGTGTTTCTTTTGTAGGCATGTGAAACCGCTGGCTCAGATAACGAAGAGAAGCAGCAAGTTCTCCGTCAGGTCCGCCGTATTGCGAGATTATATATTTTGCCATTCGGGGGTCGCATTTTTTTATGTTAATCGGGTATTCGAGTTTTTTATCATAATACCACATAGCTAAGCCTCCTTTGCCCAAGGCCACGGATCATCAATCCACTGCCAGCACCGGGGATTAGGCAGGAATCTTTGATTAATCGGACCATATTTTTCTTCATATTGCTTTCGCAGTTTTTCCGATTCCATGTAACAGGTTCGGAAATCATTAAGCGCATTTGCGTCGGATGGATGTGTATCAAGGAATAGACCTAAGTCAATCATGCAAAAATCATAAGCCATTATTTGTTCCAAAAGTTTTTGGCGTTCATCCATATATCTTCGCTCCTTTCTAAAAATTATTTGCCGGGATAAGGCCGATATAGTTCAGGAAAAACAGTGCCTTTGCTAAGTCCCTCCATAGGGGACATAATTCCATTGTATATCTGGTACGGGATATAGGCCTGAGCAAGCTGGGGGTTATCAGGCATTACCGGGATGCCGATGCTTTGTCCTGAGCAGCAGTTGCCGGAAAAAATCAAGGTTTCTTTTTCTTTCATACAGATTCACCTTTCTTTTATAAGAATCATAGTACATCCTATGATATTTACATAAATAAGGTGACGTAATAAATGAAATTAGACAATAGACGAAATGCCTTTCGGAATTGAATTATTTGGTGAAGATCAGTCTTTGGAATTATTTTATAAGTGATTAATCATATCAGCCTTCAAGTAATCTTAAAAACTCATCCTCATTAATTATTTTTATGTCATATCCTTCATCTATCAGTTTATAAGCTGTTTTTAACTTGCTGCTTAAGCCGTCATCCCCGACAATGCTCTTATCCTGGACACCGGCAACCAGAAAGTCCGTATTTTTTGAAACGCCGGTTTTTAGTACGGCGCCTACATTAACTGCTTTTTGCATGGCTGTCCTACGATCCATGGTACGTAACTCGCCTGTAAAAACGATATTTTTCCCAAAAAGCGGATGCGTTTTGTTAAAAGTTTCGGCAGCAGCGGCAATTTCGGAAACAGAAATCCTTTCAAAGTGTTTATACCTGTTGCGCTCTATAAAAGTAACCTGATGTTCCAGGTCTTTAAATTCTTCCGGTTTAATGCTTGAATATGTTTTTATAAAGCTTTCAAACGATTTCTTTCCGCATCTTTTAACTGTTTCTATAACGAGTTGGGCACATGCTTTTGCATCACATAAAGCATTATGGTGATTATCTAATTCAATGCCGAAACATTTGGTCCGCTCTTTAAGAGATTTGCCGACATTTTTACATGCCTTCGAACTGATTTTAATGCTGCAGAAATATTTAAAATCGGGAATATCCAGACCATACTCAATCAGGCAGTTTTTAAGAACGGACATATCAAATTTTGCATTATGAGCTATAACATAATTCTCTTCAAAGCATGTCCTGATTTGAGCCCAGACTTCGGGAAACTTCGGCGATGATTTTACATCTTCATAAGTGATCCCGTGAACGGCAACACATCTCCTGTCAAATTTCCTGGATGGCGGACAAATAAGAAAATACTTTGATTCTACAATCTCCAAATTTTTTACCGCAGCAATGCCAATGGCGCAAGCGCTATTAAGGTTATAGTTTGCGATTTCAAAATCAATGGCAATAAAATCAAAGTCCATAATAATTCCACCCTATATATCATTAACCGTTTATCTAATCTCTGTTTTTAATTATACAATACTATATTGTGACAACAAACCTTTTAAAGAAATTGATAATAACTCTTATATAAAACGCTGAAGGCATTAATATGAGTGATATAGGAAAGCTGCTGCGATTTGGCTTTATGGAAAATGGATGAAAGGCTTGTAATTCGTACAATGAATTTAGAGTGTTGTAAAAATGGTAAAATAAAAAGCAGCATATATTGCTGCTTGAATATATCTGGAGTAACCGCGAGGGAAAACCCCCATTCGTCATTTACCCCTGACGAATCTTTTCACCACCACCCTACTGCAGGGAAACAACCAAGGCGGTTTAGGGTCGGTCTCATAAGAGTTTTAAGAAGCTTTTTCATTTGTCCACCACCTTTAGAGAAAAACTCTCCTGCCGGATATGATTATATTACTGTGAAATACGATTATAGTCAATTATTTCATACTACGAAGATAGCGTCAATTTACTGTAGGGAAAAGAAGAAAAGACAACATCCTGAATTTTTTATTTGGAGACTGTCAGATAGAGTGTGTAAATAAAAACTCTACCTGACAGTTTTTTCATTGTTA
>LFRM01249891.1_pt2 | contig 26042 bp, 33 predicted proteins | sample 618341 | NCBI WGS metagenome assembly LFRM01 (sample SAMN03654438, study PRJNA283298) | anaerobic digester metagenome | isolation source: pool of bioreactors CSTR01a, CSTR02a, and CSTR03a thermophilic anaerobic... | place: Denmark: Kgs. Lyngby | collected 2014-05-21 | reverse complement strand
CAGGTCGGCATTGTCGGTAAAAAATTGCACACCGGCCGCAGCCGTAATGACCAAGTAGCCACTGATATTCGTCTGTGGTTACGTGATGAAATTGATTTGATTTTATCTGAGTTAACGCGTTTACAAGATGGCTTGTTGGGCTTAGCAAAAAATCATGCAGAAACTATTATGCCTGGTTTTACTCACCTGCAAACCGCACAGCCAGTGACCTTTGGTCACCATATGATGGCATGGTTTGAAATGCTGTCGCGTGACTACGAGCGTCTGATTGACTGTCGTAAACGTACTAACCGTATGCCATTAGGCAGTGCCGCGTTAGCGGGTACCACTTATCCTATTGATCGCGAGTTGACCTGCGAATTGTTGGGTTTTGAAGCTATTTCGGGTAACTCGTTAGATGGCGTATCCGATCGTGACTTTGCCATTGAGTTTTGTGCTGCAGCCAGCATCGCCATGATGCACTTATCACGCTTCTCTGAAGAGTTGGTATTGTGGACCTCAGCGCAGTTCCAGTTTATTGATCTGCCTGATCGTTTCTGCACTGGCAGCTCTATTATGCCGCAAAAGAAAAATCCTGATGTGCCTGAACTGGTCCGTGGTAAAAGCGGTCGTGTATTTGGCGCATTGATGGGCTTGTTAACTTTGATGAAAGGTCAGCCATTGGCCTACAACAAAGATAACCAAGAAGATAAAGAGCCGCTGTTTGATGCAGCTGATACCTTGCGTGATAGCTTGCGTGCTTTTGCTGATATGGTGCCAGCCATTGTGCCCAAGCAAGAGATGATGCGCGAAGCTGCGTTACGTGGTTTCTCTACTGCGACTGACTTAGCTGACTATTTAGTGGGTAAAGGTTTGCCGTTCCGCGATTGCCATGAAATTGTCGGTCATGCTGTAGGTTATGGCGTGAAAACGGGTCAAGATTTAGCGCAAATGACTTTGGCTGAGTTGCAGCAGTTCAGTACTGACATTGGTGATGATGTATTTGATGTACTGACTTTAGAAGGCTCAGTCAATGCGCGTAACCATATTGGTGGTACTGCACCTGCACAAGTGCATGCTGCGGTGCAGCGTGGACGTCAATTACTAAGCAGTCGCTTAGCACAGTAGGCCTGCGATTCAGTTGATGATTTTTGGAGGTTAGCGTGACGGATAAACCGAGAGATTTACGTTATCAAGTATCGGCGGATCGCTCTTCAGCCACTCGCAAGGTACGTTATGTAGAAACCAATCAAGGTGATGCAGATGATTGTATGTTGTGTCAGCTTGATGAAGGTGGTGGTGTACCTGCAGATGTGAGTGATAAAGTCACTGCAGCAGTGACACCTCCAGAGATTGCTTTAGAATCATCTGTAGCAGAACCTGCAGAGCTTGATGAAGAAGCTGAAGATGAATTGGTTGAAAGCCAGTTGCTTGAAGCAATTGAAAATCAACTGTCGGCTCAGCAGCCACTTTTCGTGCAGCCAGTTTTTAATAAGCTGACTTTAGTGGGGCATACACGCGAAGAAATTGTGCAGATGATGGCGCAGGTCTTAGCGTGGCAAATCAGTGATATGTTGGAGGCTGATCAGGCCTTTGATATGGTTGCTTACGAACGTGCATTACGTGCATTACCGCAACTGCCTGATGCCCCTTAAAAGCATCAGCAGTTGTTACGCAAGTCCTTTTTATGACCTAAGCTAACGGTGGAATACATATGTCCTGGACCCCTGAGATTGTCGCGGAACTTGAAGTTTTATGCTTATACAACTTAGACAGCACGCAAGAAGGTATTAAAGTGCACAGTTCAGCCGGTGCTGAGCGTGTTGCAGCGGCACAGCGCTTATTTGAAAAAGGTTTAATCAGTCAAGATGATGGCGGTTACTTAACCAGTTTAGGTCTTGAATCAGCAGCCCATGCACAAGCGGTGTTGACTGTTTTATCAGCTGAGTAATATTGCTGTGTAACATAAAAAAACCTCGCCAGATCGCGAGGTTTTTTTATGTCTAAAATTTCCACTGACATCAATGCAGTCGAATGTTTGTTCTTATAGAGCTGGAATATTACAGGCTGCTGAGATCAAAGCTCAGTTGCGTATGCGCCTGTAAAATCTCATCGAGCATATCGGTCAATGTGCGTTGGTTGCTATCACAGCGCCATTGCTTAGCTACCTTGTCATAATCAAAGTGAAATCCACCGCTGCGATCTGCGAGCCAGAGTTGTTTTAGCGGCTCTTGGCGGCTGATAATCATCTGGTGCTTATTTTCAAAGGTTAAAGTTAAGATGCCGGCGCTATTTTCAATATCAATGTCGGCATCACTGTCATCAATAATATCTTCAAGGTTTCTTTGCGTAGCATCGATAATGTCATGGAATTGGCTATTACTCAGGCTCATTGAGAGTTCCTTTATAGTGTCTAATGGCTAAATACGGTGTGTAAATGAAAGTGGCTATGCATTGATAAACAATAATACGTCTTTTTCACAACTATCCTAGTGCACTTGGCCGATCTGCGCATAGGCAAGATTATGAGGGGTCGGTATACTCAATGCATATATAGTTTTTACGAAGGGTTTGTTATGAAGCGTATCGTACTGCCGTTTATAGCATTAACGGTGATTGTTTTGGGTTTGGCAGGCTGCGGCCAAAAAGGTGCGTTGTATCATCCTGATGATGAGAAAGCTGCACATGAACACCGCAAAGACCGCTATGAACTCTAAGGAGAAGCACATGCAAGCCTTTACATATCAAAATGGTAAGCTGCACGCAGAGAAGGTTGCCTTGTCGGCGATTGCGCAGCAGTTTGGCACCCCCACTTATGTCTATTCACGCGCGCATATTGAAGCGCAATACCGCAGCTACACTGATGGCCTACAAGGCGTTGAGCATTTAGTCTGCTTTGCGGTGAAAGCCAACTCAAATATTGCTGTATTAAATATCCTCGCGCGTTTAGGCGCTGGTTTTGACATTGTCTCTATCGGTGAGCTGGAGCGTGTCTTAGCCGCCGGTGGTTTGCCTGAGCGCATAGTGTTTTCTGGCGTGGGTAAAACTCGTGAAGAAATGCAGCGCGCACTGGAAGTCGGCGTACATTGCTTCAACGTTGAGTCAGTGGATGAATTAGATCGCTTGCAGGATGTTGCGGCACAGTTGGGGGTGATTGCCCCGGTGTCTTTACGTGTGAATCCTGATGTAAATGCGGGCACTCACCCCTACATTTCCACAGGTTTAAAAGATAATAAATTTGGTATTGATATCAATATTGCTGAAGCAACTTATATGCATGCAGCAGTCTTGAGAAATATTGCAATCAAAGGTGTGGATTGCCATATTGGTTCGCAGTTGACCACTCTTGCGCCATTTTTAGATGCACTTGATCGCGTGTTGTTGTTGGTTGATCGTTTGTCTAAGCGTGGTATCAATATCAAGCACCTTGATCTAGGTGGTGGTTTGGGTGTGCGCTATCATGATGAAACACCACCTTGTGCTGGCGAATATATGGTCGCGGTGCGCGAGCGTGTTGCGGGTCGTGACTTGGCTTTGGTGTTTGAACCTGGGCGTTATATTGTTGCTAATGCGGGCGTGCTGTTAACCAAGGTTGAATACCTTAAGCACACTGAGCATAAAAACTTTGCCATTGTTGATGCCGCGATGAACGATATGTTGCGTCCAGCGCTCTATCAAGCGTGGATGGATGTACAAGCGGTCAAACCTCGTGTGGGTATGCCTCACACCTATGACATTGTTGGTCCTGTTTGTGAGACTGGGGATTTTTTAGCTAAAGAGCGTGATCTGACTTTGCTTGAAGGCGATCTACTTGCTCTGTGCTCAGCAGGTGCGTACGGCTTTGTGATGAGTTCTAATTACAACAGTCGTGGACGTGCGGCTGAAGTAGTGGTGGATGGTGATAAACCCTACTTGGTTCGTAAACGTGAAACCGTATCAGAGTTGTACGCTAGCGAAAGCTTATTGCCGAGGTCTTAGTATGCTGTTGCGTTTTACCAAAATGCATGGCTTGGGTAATGACTTAATGGTGCTCGACTTAATCAGTCAGTATGCCTATATCCAGCCGCAGCATATGCGTGCTTGGAGTGATCGCCGCTCAGGTGTTGGTTTTCAACGCTTAGCCTTGATTGAGGTGCCGCAACATCCGGATGTTGACTTCAGTTGCCGTATTTTTGATGAAAATGGCGCTGAAGTTGATTGGCTTGCCAGTGATGTTTGTTGTGTGGCGCGCTTAGTAGCGGATAAACGCTTGATTTCTAAAGCGCAGATGCGTGTTGAATTACGGCATGCGGTGATTGATGTGCAGGTGCATGCCGATGGTTCTGTATCTGTGCCCTTGCTACGTCCTAAATCTGTGGGCGAACCTATCGCTGTGCCCAGTTGTTCTGATCAATCCTCGGGTTGGCGACTGGATACAGAGTTTTCCATGTTATCAATGCAGGGTACGCATGCCATATTGCGCGTGACGGATTTACAGCGCATGCCTATGGCTCAGCTGGCCGAATATTTAGAGCTGCATCCTTACTTACCCAGCGATACGCTGGTGACGGCTGTGCAAGTGCAAGACCACAATAATCTGAAGGTATTAGCCTGGCAATTGGGTGCAGGCGTTGTCGATGGTTTTCACTATGGATTATGTGCAGCAGCTGTGTGGGCAATCGAGCAAGGCTGGGTCAATAAACAGGTGCATATTGAGTCTGTTTGCGGTACAGCACGTGCTTGGGTCGAGAGTTCAGAGCATGATCAACATATCTATTTCACTGGCTCGGCAACCCGTGTTTATGAAGGGCAGATTCGTTTATGAGTATCCCAAAAAAAACCAAACCTGCTTTAACCAAAAGGCAGGTGGCGGCCTATCTCAAAGCCCATCCCGATTTTTTTAAAGGCCAAGATGAATTATTGACACAGATGAGTATTCCGCATGTGCGTGGCAGTGCTATTTCCTTAGTGGAGCGGCAGTTGCTGGTTTTGCGTGAGCGTAATACTGAAATGAGTCAGCGTTTAAATCACTTGCTCGATGTGGCACGTGAAAATGATCGTTTGTTTGATAAAGTCAGACGTCTTATTTTGGAAATGTTAGATGCACAAACAGTTGATGATTTAGTCAGCGTTGTGGATGATAGTTTGCGTCATTCATTTAATGTGCCCTTTGCTGGCTTAACGCTCTTTAGTGATAAGCCGATCAGTGTGGGTCGCAGCACAACCTTAACGTTAGCGCAGCAGCATATTGGCGGTCTGTTAGTGGGCGGTAAAGCCTTTTGCGGCGTGCTGCGTCCCAGTGAATTAGCCTTTTTATTTGGTCAAGAGCAGGCAGAGCATATTAAGTCCGCTGCGGTTATCGCCTTAGAGCATCAAGGGCTACAGGGCGTACTGGCGATTGGTAGTGACGATCAGCAGCATTACAGCAGTTCGATGGATACTTTGTTTTTAACCTATCTAGCCGATGTGTTGGCGCGCTTGTTACCAACGCTGCTGGTATCTTTGCGAGCGGTTAAATAAGTGATTGTGTTCAGAGGGCTGTATGCAGATTAAGTTGGCTGCCTTTACTGAGTATTTGCAAGTTGAACGCCAAGTCTCAATGCATACCTTAAGTGCTTATCGCAGTGACTTAGCTAAGGTTTTAGACTTTGCTCAGTTGCAAAGTTTAGACAGTTGGCGTGATTTGCAGGTGGCGCACTTGCGGGAGCTGGTGGCCCAGCTTTATAAAGGCGGCTTGTCAGGGCGCAGTATTGCACGCTTATTATCAGCTGTACGTGGTTTGTATGCCTATTTAATCCGCGAGGGTGTCTGTCAGCACGATCCAGCAGCAGGCATCCGCCCTCCGAAAGGGCCGCGTAAGCTGCCCAAAGTCTTGGATGTGGATCGGGCGCAGCAATTGCTCGATAGTCCAGTAGCAGATGATTTTGCCGCTTGCCGCGATCACGCTATTTTAGAATTACTCTATTCCTCTGGTTTACGTCTCTCTGAGTTAGTGGGCTTAAATATTACTGATATCGATTTGGTACAAGGTTTGGTGGTGGTGCTGGGTAAAGGTAATAAGCAGAGAATGTTGCCGGTGGGCAGTAAAGCAGTGGCCGCTATTGAGCATTGGTTGACGGTACGCGGGCAGGTTAAGTCGCACGATCAGGCACTGTTTATCGGTGTACGGGGTCGGCGTATGAGTCCGCAGTTGGTGCGCGAGCGTGTGCGCCAAGCCGGAGTACGTGATCTGGGTCAGCACTTGCATCCACATATGTTAAGGCATTCTTTTGCCAGTCATATTCTTGAATCGTCGCATGATTTACGTACTGTGCAGGAGTTGTTAGGGCATGCGGATATCAGTACAACACAAATTTATACCCACTTGGATTTTCAACATTTAGCGCAAGTCTATGATCAGGCGCACCCACGAGCGAGGCGTAAACCAACAGAATGAGTATTCGTTTAATCACCTTTGATTTGGATGACACTTTATGGTCTGTGCAGCCCGTTATTGTGGCGGCTGACAATACTTTGCGCGCTTGGTTAGCAGATCATGCTGTCGATCTGGGAGCTTTAACAGCAGAGCGTTTGCAGCAATTGCGCAGCGAAGTCGTGCAGCAGCAACCTGGGTTGGATCGCCGTGTCAGTGAGTTACGTTATCAGGTGTTATTACGTGCTTTATTGCAGTCAGGTTATGCCATGCGTGAGGCGCATGATATGGCTGAACAGGCGTTTCAAGTGTTTTTAGCCGCGCGGCAAAATGTTGAGTTTTTTGCTGATGTGGTGCCAACCTTAGAGCAATTGCATCGTCAGTATATGTTGGGTGCATTAAGTAATGGTAATGCCGATGTGCGCCGTGTTGGGCTGGGTGAGTATTTTTCCTTTGCTTTAAATGCCGATATGCTTGGTGTCGCTAAACCTGAGCCACAAGTATTTTTAGCCGCCTTAGCGCGTGCGCAAGTTAAACCTGGGCACAGTATTCATATTGGTGATCATCCGCATGATGATATTTTTGGTGCTCAACAAGTGGGTATGCGTACCATTTGGTTTAATCCCGAAGGTCAGGCTTGGAGTGGTGAGCGTGAGCCGGATGCGCAATTCAGCCAGATCTCACAGTTGCCTGATTTGATTAAGCGCCTTGATGAGTAAGACAAGCTTGCTCGCTTGCACAAGAGCGTTTATTCAGTCCTGTACTTTGCAGCACGAGACTCAGTATCTGAACTGGTAAAAGTATTGTCGGCATCGGTGCTTGGCGTGTCTCGCGAGTGTCGCTCTTCCCTCAACGGGCCATCCTGGCCCAATTCGGGCGTTTCGCCATCCATGGCTGCACTTGCCGCGTCACTCGCGAGACACTTCTTGAATATTGATGTTGCTGGTAAATATGTAGCATGAATCTTGAGCGCGCAGTACGACAGGCACATATATCACCAGTCAATTTTGCAATCTTTAAAATAGAATCTCAGCACAATTAAAAACGCCCGAATCAACGGGCGTTTTTATATTTCAGCGAGCTTATTAGCCTTGCATTTTCGCAAAGGCTGCTTCGGCTGCATCTAGAGTGATTTTAAGCTCTGCATCACCTAAAGCAATTGAGCTAAAGCCTGCTTCAAAAGCACTGGGCGCTAAATACACGCCGCCTTCGAGCATCAAATGGAAGAACTGTTTGAAGTGCGCAATATTGCTGCTGGTGGCATCTTCAAAACTTTTGATGTTCTTACGTTCGGTAAAGTACAGACCAAACATACCGCCGGCTTGCGTGGTGGTAAATGGAATGCCGGCGGCATCCGCGCGTTCTTGTAGGCCTTGCAGCATGCGCGTAGTGTAATCGGTCAGTTTATCATGGAAACCAGGGCGGCTAATCAGCTTTAGTGTAGTTAAACCAGCAGCCATCGCTAATGGGTTACCTGATAAAGTACCGGCTTGATACACAGGGCCGAGTGGTGCAATGTGCGACATGATTTTCTTGCTGCCACCAAAGCAACCCACTGGCATACCACCGCCGATAATTTTTCCGAAGGTGGACAGATCAGGCTTCACATTGTACAGCGCTTGCGCACCGCCTAAAGCGACACGGAAACCGGTCATCACTTCGTCAAAAATCAATACTACACCGTGTTTGTCACACTGCTCGCGTAAGCCTTCTAAAAAGCCTGGCGCTGGTGGTACACAGTTCATATTACCGGCAACGGGTTCTACGATAATGCAGGCAATCTCTTCGCCGTGTTCAGCCAAGTAAGCAGCCACTGCATCAGTGTCGTTAAAGGGCAGAGTAATAGTGTGTTTGGCAAAAGCTGCTGGTACGCCGGGTGAGCTGGGAACGCCCAAGGTCAGCGCGCCAGAACCTGCTTTAACCAGTAAGCTGTCCGAGTGGCCGTGGTAGCAGCCTTCAAACTTAATAATGCTATCGCGACCGGTGTAACCACGGGCTAAACGAATCGCACTCATGGTGGCTTCAGTACCGGAACTGGTCATACGCACCATATCCATAGAAGGTACTAAACCGCAGACTAAGTCGGCCATTTCAACTTCTAGGGCAGTTGGAGCACCGTAAGATAAGCCGTGCTCGAGTTGATTGCGTACGGCATCGAGTACATCAGGATGGCTGTGACCCAAAATCATTGGGCCCCATGAGCCAACGTAATCAACATACTGCTTATCGTCTTCATCGGTGACATAAGCACCTTTAGCATGCTTAAAAAACAGTGGCGTGCCACCTACGCCTGCGAAGGCGCGTACCGGCGAGTTTACGCCGCCAGGGATATGTTTCTGAGCTTGTTCAAACAGAGATGCTGAGCGTGACATGAAATAACCTCATCCAAAAAAGCAGTGAGCCTGTCGCTGCAAAAATTAATCGGTAAATAGCGCAGCAAAGGCACGCGCACGTTGTTCCACTGCCGCCGCTGAATCGGCGGCAAATAAAGCATGAATCACCGCAAGCATATCTGCGCCGTGTTCAATTAAAGTCCGTCCGTTTTCCAGAGTAATGCCGCCAATCGCAACAATAGGGCGCTTCAATTGTTGCGCTTGCGCCAGTAGTGCGGTGGTGGCTAAGACGCTGCCGGGTTTAGTCTGTGACTCATGAAAGCGACCAAAGGCAATATAATCAGCGCTTTGTGTCACGGCTTGTTCAGCTAGTTCGAGCTGCGCATGGCAGGTTGAGCCAATAATAGCCTTTGGGCCTAGTAGTTCGCGCGCTTGCAATAAATGACCGTCACTTTGACCTAGATGCACATCGACCTGTAACTGTGCAGCTAAAGCAGCATCATCGTTAATCAGCAAGCGTGCGCCGTAGCTTTGGCAGAGCGCTTTTAGAGCTTGTGCTTCATCAAAACGCTTGCTGCTGTCGGTGGATTTATCACGGTACTGCAAAATTTTAACGCCACCACGCAACGCCGCTTCGCAATAGGGCAATAAGCGTCCATCGGCTAATAAGGCGGAATCTGTGATGGCGTATAAGCCGCGTAATAACTGAGCTTTGTCACTCATGAGCGGCAAAAGTCCAGTGGTAAACGGCGGGGAATATATTGACCGCGACCCGGTGCTTCAGCATCACGCAAGGTGCGCCAGGTGTAGTTCAAGGAAAATTCAACCGCGCTAACCAACTCTTGGCCGATGGCTAAACGGCCCGCCAAGGTACTAGCTAAGGTGCAGCCTGAACCATGATATTCACCGGGTAAGCGTGCGCATTTAAAGGTATGAGTGCTGCCGTCGGCGCAATACAGGCGGTTATGCAGNNAGGCGGTTATGCACTTCTTGTTCATCGCCATGACCGCCGGTAATCAGCAAGTGTTCGCAATGTTTAAGCAATACTTCAGCACATTCATCCGCGCTGCCGTTGGGTAGTTCCGCAAGAATACGTGCTTCAGGTAAGTTGGGCGTGACTATGGTGGCCAGTGGCATTAACTTTGCGCGTAGGGCATAGCCGACTTCGTCTTTGCCTAAAGCTCCGCCGCCGCCAGCGCGCAGGACTGGGTCGCAGACAAAAGGGATGTCAGGCAGTTTTTGAATAATTTCAACGACAGTATCCACCATCTCCAGCGAACCGAGCATTCCCAGCTTAATCGCCGACACGGGCATATCGTCTAAAATCGCCTGCGCTTGCGCCATGACCCAAGCGTGGTCCAGGATTTTAAAGTCACTTACGTCAATGGTATCTTGAATGGTCAGCGCAGTAATCACCGGTGTGGCATGACAGTTTTGTGCAATCAGTGCTTCAATATCAGCTTGAATACCCGCGCCACCTACAGGATCGTGACCGGATAAACACAGTACAGCAGGACGAGATGTATAAATATTCATAAAATCAAGTTTACCATGAATGTAAAGGGTGCTGCAGGCACCCATTCAGTGAGTTAAGGCGCTGTGCTAGGTGATTCATCTGCTGAATCGTTGTCATCTTGCTCTGTGTCCTCAGGCTCAAGCCAACCCAGTGCTCGGACTTGAGCCATGGTTGGGCTGCTAACATAAGATAACTTAGTATTGGTTAAACCAATGCCGGCGCGGCGCATTTTATGGCGTACTTTAGCTGATGTACCCAAAAATATAATGCCGATATCATTTTTTTGGTAATCAATAAGTACGTTGTTCAGTGCTGCTAATGCAGTCATATCGAGCATGGGTACAGCACGTAGATCAATAACTACAACGCGGATCTCAGGGTTAAATTTGCGCAGCACACTTAATGCTTTTTCTGCAGCACCAAAAAATAAAGGCCCACGAATCGCATAGACAGCAACAGACTCGGGCAGATCAGGAATCTCATGTTCGTTACTAGCAACGCTCTCGGTATCGGTTAAATCGCTCATGCTTTTAATAAATAAGCCTGCAGCTAATAGCAAGCCAACGCCGACCGCAAGCACCATATCAAAGAGTACAGTCAGTGATAGGCAGGTTAGCAAGATCAAAACATCATTGCGTGGAGCGATACGTAGAGTGTGCAATACATGCTTAGGTTCACTCATATTCCAAGCGACCATTAGCAGTAAGGCAGCGAGTGCAGCCATAGGTAAGTGGCTGAATAAAGGTGCTAAAAATACCATCGCCAGTAACACTACGCCGGAATGGATAATGGCTGCAATGGGTGAAAAAGCACCGGCACGGACGTTAGCGGCGCTGCGCGCAATGGCGGCTGTTGCCGTAATACCACCGAACATCGGAGCAATAATGTTACCTATACCTTGACCCAGCAACTCACCGTTGGGGTCATGCTTGGTACCAGCCATGCCATCAGAGACAACTGCGCAGAGCAACGACTCAATGGCCCCTAGCATAGCAATAGCAAAGGCGGGGGCGAGTAGTTGTCTAAACAGTTCAAACGACAGAACTAACGGCTTACCATCAGGGCCTGATAGCTCCCAAGGCCAGAGGAATGTCGGTAAAAAGGGAGGAATACCTGGATGCTCAATCCCGTCAACGAAATAACTAAAGCGATCACCTAGCGTGGCGACAGCGATGTCAGCATGATTTAAAGCTAGGCCAAGAAAGCTACCTACAGTTAAAGCAACTAAGTGGCCGGGTATTTTAGGAACAAAACGTGGCCAGATAATCAAAACCGCAAGACTGGCTGCTGCAACTATAGTGTCACCCATATGAATACTAGGTAACGCATGGGTTAGGGCGCTGACTTGCTCTATATAGTTGGCAGCAGGCTTGATGTTTTCTAAACCGAAAGCATCTTTGATTTGCAGCGTGGCAATCACCACTCCAATACCAGCAGTAAAGCCTAAGGTGACTGGGTAGGGGATAAACTGTAGCAAAGCCCCCGCCCTTAAGAAGGCCATAACTATTAAAATTCCTCCAGCCATCGCCGTACAGAGCAATAAGCCTCCAACGCCAAATTGCTGAGTGATAGGTAATAGAATTACCACAAAGGCGGCGGTCGGCCCCGATACGTTAAAACGCGAACCGCCGGTCAAGGCGATCACTGCCCCACCTATTAATACGGTGTACAGACCGTGTTGCGGCGGAACACCAACAGCGATAGCTAATGCCATGGCTAGGGGGATAGCGATGATACCAATTGTTAAACCAGCGCTCATATCATTGCGCAAAGTTTTAAAGGTATAACCAATAGCGAAAGTTTCGCGTAAAGCAGAAAATAATGGCGGAATATACATGACGGCTCCACAAGTGCGTGCCATCTCATTATAGACCCAAGCACGGCGAGTAAAGCTAGCGCCTTGGATATTCGTTTTTTCCGTCTATATTTATGGGCTTAATTATTGGGATTATAATTAGGCTCGCTTGTATAAGTGATTAAGCGGTTGCTTTTTTCTGACTAACAGTCATAATTACGCGGCTGTTTTGTGGATAATGCCTAGTCCAATACAAAGCGGAAGGTAAAAGATGCAAATTTACCGAACTTAAGAAATTAGAAATTTAGAGCCATAGCAGACGTGATAGACCCGAGCCCCCGAAGTAGCGTCTGTCATATGAGCTTACTTTGACTTGTCAAAGACAATACTATTCATTAGGATTTGCCGTCTATTTTTAAGGCGGCCCTGAGGCCATAGCGAATGAAAACTTTTACAGCAAAAAATGAAACTGTACAGCGCGACTGGTATGTCGTCGACGCTGCAGGCCAGACTCTGGGTCGTTTGGCCACTGAGATTGCTAGCCGTTTACGCGGAAAGCACAAGCCTGAATATACTCCGCACGTTGATGCTGGCGATTACATCGTCGTTATTAATGCTGAGCAGGTTCGTGTCACTGGTAAAAAAACATCAGATAAAATCTATTACTCACACACTGGTTTCCCAGGCGGTATCAAGGAAATTAGCTTTGAGAAATTGATTGCTAAAGCACCTGAACGCGTTATCGAAGCAGCCGTTAAAGGTATGCTTCCAAGAAATCCGCTGGGCCGCGACATGTATCGCAAGCTGAAAGTGTATGCAGGTACTAACCACCCGCACGCTGCACAGCAGCCTCAAGAACTTAAGATTTAAGGGGATAGTTGATTATGTCGGCGACTCAAAATTACGGCACAGGCCGTCGCAAGACTGCAACCGCACGAGTATTTTTACGTCCGGGTACAGGCAGTATTTCTATTAATAATCGCACTTTGGAAGACTTTTTCCCACGTGAAACTGCACGAATGATGGTTCGTCAGCCACTTGAGTTAACAGAAAGTCTAGAAAAGTTTGACGTTATGATCACCGTTGCTGGTGGTGGTACAAGTGGTCAGGCTGGTGCAATTCGTCACGGCATTACACGTGCTCTGATGGATTATGATGAAACTTTACGTCCAGAGCTGCGCAAAGCTGGTTTTGTTACGCGTGATGCGCGTGCAGTTGAGCGTAAGAAAGTTGGTCTGCGTAAAGCACGTAAGCGTCCTCAGTACTCTAAGCGCTGATCGATACTTGCTGCAGAAAAACGCCCGTTTCCGCAAGGAATCAGGGCGTTTTTTGTATCTAAATTGACCTGCGACAATTTGCCACTCCTACCTTGGTTGTGGTTTTGCCTGTATTGGGCAAATTGTCGCCTGTGACAACTTGTCAAGAGGCCTCCTTTTCTTTACCATTTGTTACAATTATGAAATGTAAGTGCTTTTTTCTTATTACAAGGCCTGACAACAGGCCATATATGCTGATGGGAGACGACTTAAATGAGCAATGACGGCGTGAATGCTGGCCGACGTCGCTTTCTAGTAGCAGCCACCTCTGTGGTGGGTGCAGCTGGAGCGGCAGGGGCTGCGATCCCGTTTCTGGGGTCCTGGGCTCCTAGTGCTAAGGCGAAAGCCGCGGGAGCACCGGTGCGGGTCAATATAAGTAAGGTTCAACCAGGTCAGCAGATTGTTGCTGAGTGGCGTGGTCAACCTGTATTTGTGTTGCATCGCACTCCGGAAATTATGGAAGCCTTGAAGACAATTGATGGTCAAATGGCTGATCCTCAGTCACAAGAGTCTGATCAGCCAGCTTATGTTGATGCATCTGCACGATCCATCAAACCTGAGCTGTTGATTGTTCTAGGCGTGTGTACTCACTTAGGTTGCGCACCGACTTTTAGACCTGAGGTTGCTCCTGCTGATTTAGGCCCAGAGTGGGTTGGTGGTTACTTCTGTGCGTGTCATGGTTCGCGCTATGACCTTGCTGGGCGGGTGTATAAATCCCAGCCAGCACCGCTGAATCTGCCGGTTCCACCGCATTCATATGAGACTGACAATGTCGTTCTTATTGGTGTTGATGAGGAAGCTGTCTGATGAGTAAGTTTATGGAGTGGGTGGATGCGCGTTTCCCCGCCACCAAAATGTGGGAAGACCACTTATCAAAATACTACGCACCAAAAAACTTTAACTTTTTCTACTTCTTTGGTTCGCTGGCGTTATTGGTTTTAGTTAACCAGTTGCTAACCGGTATCTGGCTGACCATGAGCTATGAGCCTTCGGCAGAAGGGGCCTTTGCTTCTGTTGAATACATCATGCGTGATGTGGAATACGGTTGGATCTTACGTTACCTGCACTCTACAGGTGCTTCAGCGTTCTTTATTGTCGTCTATATGCATATGTTCCGCGGCTTGCTCTATGGTTCTTACCAGAAGCCACGCGAGCTTGTATGGGTCTTCGGCATGTTGATCTATCTCGCCTTGATGGCTGAAGCCTTTATGGGCTACTTGCTGCCATGGGGACAGATGTCATATTGGGGCGCTCAGGTGATTATTTCACTCTTTGGTGCGATCCCTGTGATTGGTGCTGATCTGACTGAGTGGATTCGTGGTGACTATCTGATTTCAGGTATCACGCTGAACCGCTTCTTCGCTCTGCACGTGATTGCTGTACCTATTGTCTTGTTAGCGCTGATTGTTTTACACATTCTAGCGTTGCACGAAGTGGGTTCAAACAACCCTGATGGCGTGGATATCAAAAAGCATAAAGATGAAAACGGCATTCCTTTAGACGGTATTCCTTTCCATCCGTACTACACCGTAAAAGATATTGTGGGTGTGGTGGTGTTCTTGTTTGTGTTCTGCTTCATTGTGTTCTTCTTCCCAGAAATGGGCGGATACTTCCTAGAGAAGCCTAACTTTGAACAAGCCAACGGTCTGAAAACACCGACGCATATTGCACCGGTTTGGTACTTCACTCCGTTCTACGCAATCTTGCGCGCAGTACCCGATAAGTTGATGGGTGTTATCGCTATGGGTGGTGCTATTGCGGTGTTGTTTGTGCTGCCTTGGTTGGACCGTAGTCCAGTTAAATCCATGCGCTACAAAGGCTGGATCAGCAAACTTTGGTTGCTCGTATTCTGCATTAGTTTTGTGATCCTAGGTGTGCTGGGTGTTGTTCCAGCAACTGATGAGCGCACATTTATTGCACGAATCTGTACTGTTCTTTACTTCGCTTACTTCATTCTGATGCCTTTCTATACCAGAATGGAAAAGACTAAACCGGTTCCGGAAAGGGTGACTGGCTAATGAAAAAGCAAATTGCTGCATTACTTTTAGCTGCAATTCCAATGTTTGGTTTTGCTGCGGATGGCCCTTATCCTTTGGATAAAGTGTCAATTGATTTGACTGACAAAGCGGCTCTGCAAGATGGCGCACAAACCTTTGCAAACTATTGCATGGGTTGCCATGGTGCAAAGTTCCAGCGTTATGAGCGAGTTGCCACTGATTTAGGTATCAGTGAGCATTTAATGATGGATAACTTAGTCTTAACTGATGCTAAGTTTGGCGATCATATGAAATCGAGCATGACAGCCGCTGACGCTACGCGGTGGTTCGGTGTTCCACCGCCTGATTTAACCATGGTCGCACGGGTACGTGGGGCAGATTGGTTGTACACCTATATGCGTACATTCTATGAAGATCCATCACGTCCATACGGTGTGAACAATAAAGTGTTCCCATTGGTGGGTATGCCGAACGTTCTCGTGGGTTTACAAGGACGCCAAGAAATTGGTTGTAAGCAAGTTCAGATTGTTGAAAACGGCAAGAAAGTATTTGATCCGTTAACAGGTGTTCCGCTGACGCATGAAGCCTGTGACCAACTGACGATTGTGCCTAATACTGGTACGTTGAATGCTGAGCAATTTGACGAGAAAATTAAAAATCTTGTCACTTTTCTCGAGTACTCAGCTAACCCTGTTAAGCTCAAAAGCCAGCGTATCGGTACATATGTGCTATTATTCCTTGCATTCTTCTTTATATTCGCTTACTTCCTGAAGCGCGAGTATTGGAAAGATGTGCATTGACACTCAATAGTACGATGATCGAGTGACGCACGCGCCCTAATGGGCGCGTGCGTCTTTCTGCTGTATATATATTTAATAGTGAAGGAGGGAAGCCATGTCTGCCCCCAATAAGTTGGGCTGTTATTCTGATCCGAACTGCCAGTACTCACATCGCGTGCGTTTGGTATTAGCGGAGAAAGCAGTAACTGCTGAAATCATGGATGTAACAAATGGCGAATGTCCAGAGTACTTAGCTGAGGTCAATCCTTACGCTACAGTACCAACGCTGGTTGATCGCGATTTAGCATTGTACGATTCAACGGTCATTCTTGAATATTTAGATGAGCGGTATCCGCACCCGCCACTGCTACCTGTGTATCCAGTGGCACGCGCTAATACACGTATGTTGTCGTATCGCGTACAGCGCGATTGGTCTGCGCAAGCTGATTTAATTCTTGATAAAAAGACCAAAGAAACTGCACGCACTAAAGCACGTAAAGAATTACGTGAAAGCCTGACAGGCGTTGCTCCTGTGTTTGCCAGCATGAAATATTTTATGAGTGATGAGTTAAGTTTAGTTGACTGCTACTTGTTACCACTCTTATGGCGCTTGCCGGCATTGGGTATTGAACTGCCTAAAGCTGCACAGCCGTTGCTTGAGTATATGGAGCGTAACTTTGCTCGAGATGCTTTCCAGGCCAGCCTGTCTGAAGCTGAGCGTTTGATGCGTCCCTAAGGGAGTTACCTATCATGAATTCTAGCCGTCCTTATATATTGCGCGCACTGCATGAGTGGATTGTAGATAACGAATGCACGCCGCATTTGTTGGTTGATATCAATCATCCGCAGGTGAAGGTGCCACCAGGTTATGCAGCAGATGGACAAATTGTTCTTAATGCTGCGCCTGCGGCTGTACGTTATTTTACTGTCGATAATGAGGCGGTTAGCTTCGAGGCTCTTTTTTCTGGCGCACCATTTTCGTTGTACGTACCAATAGGCGCTATTTTAGCGATCTACGCTCGAGAAAATGGGCAAGGGATGTTCTTTGATGCTGAATCAGATGAGTTAGGTGAGGATGAAGAGAAGCCTGAGGAACAGGCTGAGACGATGCTTGAGAAGCCTACAGTATTGCATGCGGTAGATACGCAGACGCAAACTGATCCTGATGATGAGCCACCTAAACCGCCGACTCCAGGGCGCCCGAATCTACGGGTTATCAAATAGCTTCATTTTAGATACTGATTGCAGCACAGTTTATGCGCTGCAATCAGTGCTAATACATCAACAACTTACTGCTGTATAGCTGTACCTGTGCAATGCAGGCTCAGTTGATATATTCAAACAATCGTACAATTTTCTGTACACCATTGACTTCTTGTACCACTGCCGTAGCACGACTTGCCTCAGCTCGACTGAGAATACCTAGTAAATAAACCACGCCATTTTCTGTAACCACCTTGATCTTCGAGGCTGGAACATCATTGTATGACAGCATGCGTGTTTTAATATTGGCAGTCAGTAGGCCATCATTGCTGCGTACCATGCCGGTGGTGGGGGTGGTTATTTGCAGTTCATTATGAATTTTCTTGGCGCTGGCGACTGACTGAGCTGCTTTACCAGCCAGCTCTTTAAGGGCTGCGTTAGGGGTTTGCCCTGTCACTAAAACGATGCCGTTGTAGCTGGTAACAACAATGCGTGAGGTTGTGGTTGAGAGATCAATATGCGCATCTTTGATCGCACGCACAACTTCAGGGCCAATAAATTGGTCATCAATTTTATTACCAAAACTGCGTGGGCCACAGGCACTCAGCATAACGCCGAGTAAAGTAATGGTTAAAATTTTACGAATCATTCTTCACTCCCGAACAGTTGATGGTCAATTAAGTCACAGAGGCAGTGGATTGCTAGCAAGTGCACTTCTTGCACACGTGCTGTGACATTGGATGGTACACGGATTTCAACGTCATCAGGCAGCAGTAGGGGAGCAATTTGCCCACCATCTCGGCCTGTCAGCGCAACGACATGCATATGACGATCGTGCGCAGCATGAATAGCTTGTACAACGTTGGCTGAGTTACCACTGGTAGAAATTGCTAACAGTACATCGCCTTCTTGGCCTAACGCACGAATTTGCTTAGAGAATATCTCTTCGTAACTGTAGTCATTAGCAATTGAGGTAATGGTTGAGCTGTCAGTGGTTAATGCAATAGCAGGTAGGCTGGGGCGTTCACGTTCAAAACGATTGAGCATTTCTGAAGAAAAATGCTGCGCATCGCCAGCCGAGCCGCCATTACCACAGGCTAAAATTTTACCTTCATTGAGTAACGAACTGACCATCATCAGGCTGGCGTTTTCAATCGCTTGCGGCATAACGGTTAATGCTTGTTGCTTTGTTTCAATGCTAGCTTGAAACATGTGTTTAATACGTGATTGCATAAAATCAGCCCTTATTAAAAATGGGGTTAGGATTCAAATGCATCTTGAATCCAGTCAAGTGTAAATGCCTCTGTTGCGCTAGGGTGTGCAGTAATGACATCAAAACGGCAAGCATGTTCTAACCAGTCAGGGTATTGATTGAAAAATAGTTCTGCAGTGATCAGCAGTTTTTCACGTTTAGATTGATCAATACTCTCAAGTGCACCACCAAAGTTATTATTTTTTCGATAGCGCACTTCAACAAATACCAGTGTGTCTTGTTCCAGCATAATCAAATCAATTTCACCAAAACGGCACGACCAGTTTTGCGCTACTGTGCTTAAGCCTGCCTGATTTAAGTAGTTTAAAGCAAACTGCTCAACGGCTTTACCAATGGTGACAGCCTTAGTCACTCTGGCCGTCCTTAAGCTGTTGAATGCTATTATTATTGAAAGTGACCCAGTACAAGCTACGCTCAATGCGTTGTTCAGAGTTGATTTTGAGTGTACCGGTCAAGCCAGCAGTGCTGCTGTTTGGAAATGCGCTGAGTTGTTGTAACTGATTGGCCAACTGGTAGGCATCTGCCCCCATGGCATAAAAGCGCCCCATACTATTTAAGGCTTGTGGCCAGTGATAGGTAATATGTTGGCGTGTGGCATCGTCAGCTTCAATAAACCACGGCATTTCGCTAAATTGTAAACCGTTCAGCTCAGGGTATATTTCAGTCGTGCCTGAGTTGACTGCAGAGGTTGCATAAATAGGTACGTCACCAGCATATTGAAAGGTCAGGGTTGGTTTAATTTGACGTGCTTGTTGTGGTGAAGCCGCCAGAAATAGGAAGTCAATATCATGGCGACGCGCAGGCTGTGCAGCAAGGTTGCTGCCTAAGGTCGTTTGCAGTTGCTTAGCGCGTTTTTCACTGTCACGCAGCTTAAATAATTCTGCGATTTGTCCAGGCAGTGCTTTAGGGTTGTCCATCTGTTGGGTTGCAATCAGTTCGCCGCCGAGTGCTTGCCAATGCGCTGTGAAAGCCGCTAGAACACGGTTACCCCAATCGTTTTTGGGAACCAATGCGGCTGCACGGCGCATGCCATCAGCCCAAGCGCGGTCAGCTGCTGCACGAGCTTCATCTTCAGCAGCTAAGCCATATTGAAACAGTTGCTTAGGGGTGTTTTGGCCGCTTTCAGCATAGTTCAACGCCAGTGTAGTGATTGGCAGTTGTGAGTAATTGGCGAGTTGGCCTACGAGTTTTTTTTCCCAAGGACCAACCACTAGCTCAATACCGTCGGCAACAGCTTGCTGATAAAAAGCATCTATTGAGGTGATACGACTGCTGTCATATAGACGAATACTGGGTGCGGATTGCCCTTCAGCTTGAGCAATATAATGCGCTGCAAAGAAACCATTGCGCAGAGCGTTAACGACATTTTGATTGGCATCTTGTGAAGGTAGCAATAAGGCTATGTTATGAATGCTTTTGACATCCAAGAGTTGCAGTTGCTTAAGTGCTTCGGGCAGTTGCTCGGATGCAGGGTGGTTTAAGTTGCGCAGTGTCCACTGACTAATCGCCGATTGCTGCTGTGCCAATGAGCTTGAAGTCTTAGTGATGCGCAGTAGTTCCAGCCAGCCATCAAGTACAGTTTCACCACCCGCCTGCTGTTGTGAGCGTGGCAGGGTGTTGAGTAACTCCCAAATAATTTGGTGATTTTCATAGGCTGAGGTACCGTCCAGCCGAGGCGCAAGATAAATACGTTCACGCACTGCTGCCAGCGTACTTCCAGTCTGCTGCCAGACATTGGCTCGTACCAGTTGCGTGCGGACTTGCTGCTGTGTAGGCATCTCACTTAAGTGCTTAAAGCTAGCATGCTCCAATATATTGAGGGCAGTTTCTGCTTGTTGGCGTGCGAGTGCCAGCTCAGCTTCCAGTGTTTTAGCAAAAATCTGTTGAGCCGGTGTAGCTTGACTTATATTAATCGTTTCTAAGATTTCGCGGGCACGTACGGCTTGACCTTGCTGCCAAGCGAGATCGGCCGCAGCTAAATATAATCCAATGGCTTGGTTGTCAGTTGCTTTACTGGCCTGCATCAGTATTTTGTCTAAATCACTGTGCTTGGAAGACGGCAGCTGCCCGAGCGTTGAACTTGGAGAGCTTGAGCAGGCGACTAACAAGGCAGACAAACACAGAGTAGAAAGTACGCGTATAGAGGTTTTCATAATCAAGCAATCCAAGCACAATAAAATTGAATGCTTTGATTGTACCCAAGCGCACGCATTGGTGCGATCTTGTCATACTAAATCAGGCTACAATAGTGTTTTATTTTGTATTTTCGGAGTGTTTTGTGAGCTTATCCACATCTCAGTCAGGCGAGCCTGGCACATTGTATGTTGTTGCCACTCCTATCGGTAATCTGGATGACATCAGCGCACGAGCATTGCGTATTTTAGCAGAGGTGAGTTTGATTGCTGCTGAAGATACGCGGCACTCCACGCGACTTTTACAGCACTTTGGTATTCGTACACCATTAGTGGCTTGCCATGAGCATAATGAGCGCGAAGAGGGTGGGCGTTTTATGACTCGTTTGCTCGCAGGTGATGATATTGCCTTGATCTCTGATGCAGGCACACCGCTGATTTCTGATCCGGGTTATCACTTGGTGCGCCAAGCCCGCGCTGCTTCTATACGGGTGGTGCCTGTACCGGGTGCGTGCGCGCTTATTGCGGGTTTATCAGCTGCTGGGTTGCCTTCAGATCGATTTGTATTTGAGGGGTTTTTACCAGCCAAGCAAGTGGCCCGCTGTACGCGATTAACTGCAGTGCAGCATGATCCGCGTACTTTGATTTTTTATGAAGCACCGCACCGTATTCTTGATAGCATCGCTGATATGCGTGATGTGTTTGGTGGTGATCGTCCTGCAGTGCTGGCACGCGAGCTGACTAAAGCCTTTGAAACTATTAAAGATTTACCACTACAAGAGCTCTACGAGTGGGTGGCCGCTGATGCTAACCAGCAGCGTGGTGAATGTGTGCTGTTGATTGGGGGTTATCAAGCACCTGAGCAGGCGCTTGAAGTTTCTCTAGAAGCACAGCGTGTATTGATCCTGCTGATGGCTGAGATGCCACCTAAGCGTGCTGCTGCGTTGGCCGCTGAGATTACCGGTGTGCGTAAAAGTACACTCTACCAATGGGCTTTAGACAATAAGCCTGCGTAGGGGTAATTCACTAAAGTGTACCGCTGCTAAACCATGCGCAAGCAGTTGGCGGATATTCGCATGTTCGGTTGCGTCGGGTGTGGCGAGCACATCAGCATAGTGCTCGCCAAAGGCTAACAAGGCTTGTTCAGTACTCAGGTGTTCCAGTAAGGCTAAACCTAGAATCTTGCATGAACCTTGATTGCTGCCAGCAGGGTTATGCAAGCCGGCATTATCAAATGCACATGGAGTGTATTGATAGTGCGCATCAATAAAAGCCAAGGTATCAGCGAACTGATGCCCTGGCTGTTGAATTGCCGCTAAAAACTCGGTCAGTTTCATTCGTTAGTCTGCACGGTGTGCGGTTAAAGTAATAGACACTGACTCAGAGAAGCGCAGCGCATGTGGCTTATCCACCTCAACCTCTGCATAACGCACGCGTTCGTGACGCATCACGCAATCGAGTACATCTTGGGTGAGGCGTTCGAGCAAAGCAAAACGATTCTCTTCAACGTACTGAATAATCTCTTTGGTGATGGTGCGATAATTTAAGGCATGGTTAATGTCATTAATTTGCACAGCATCGTCAGCAGGGTAGAACAGGGTGACGTTGATTAAAATATCTTGTTTGTTGCGAATCTCATCTTCATTGATGCCGATATAGGTGCGTAAACGCAGATCTTTAATACGAATCCGCGCCATGCCCGGTTCTAAACGTGCCATAAATTAGCGACTCCGAATCAGTTGTAAGAACTCTTGGCGGGTGGTGCCTGAGTTGCGGAAGGCGCCGAGCATCGCTGATGAGGTCATCACCGAGTTTTGCTTTTCCACACCGCGCATCATCATGCACATATGTTGGGCTTCAATCACTACTGCAACACCTGCTGCGCCTGTGACTTCTTGCACTGCATCAGCAATTTGGCGGGTTAGGTTCTCTTGGATCTGTAAGCGACGGGCGAACATATCCACAATACGTGCAACCTTAGATAAACCCAGTACTTTGCCGGTGGGAATATAAGCCACATGCGCTTTACCGATAAAAGGCAAGATATGGTGTTCGCACAGTGAGTAGAGTTCGATATCACGCACAATTACCATTTCATCACTTTGTGATTCAAATAGCGCACCATTGACGATCTCGTCAAGGTTTTTATCATAGCCGTTGCATAAGTATTGCATAGCTTTTGCTGCGCGTTTTGGCGTATCCATTAAACCTTCACGTTCAGGGTTTTCGCCCAAGCCTACAAGGATTTCACGGTAGTTTTTGCTTAATTCTTCACACATTGTCAGCTCTCCGAGCCCAGCATCATTTGAGATGCCGGCCACCATTAACAGTAAGGGTTGTGCCTGTTACATAGGGTGTATCAAGTAAGTAACGCAGGCTTTGGTAAATAACTTCCGGGCCAGGCACAGTGCCCATAACGGATTTAGCTGTTGCTCGACGTTGATACTCTTCATCGTCATCGGGGTGTAGCATTATTAATGCTGGAGCCAGTGAATTCACCTTAATATGCGGCGCAAAACGTGCGGCAAAGGATAGGGTGAGGTTGTCCAGTCCAGCTTTACTGGCACTGTAAGCGATACGCTTAGCACTGCCTTTACGAATTACATCATCAGTGATGTGAATGATATCAGCCTGAGCCGATTGCATCAGCAAAGGTGCGCATTGTGTATTAATTAAATAAGGTGCCGTGACATGGACATTCAGCATTTGTGTCAAGGCATTGGCATGACTGCCATCTTCGGCCAACCACAGTGAAGCATTGTGAATAATGGCACGTAAACTGGGAGTGATTGCTTGAACTTGAGTGATAAAATCAAGGATGCCTGCTTCAGTTGAGAAGTCAGCTTGAATGCAGTGCACGCCTAATTGCCGCAGCTGCTCCACCTCGACACGCTCTTGGCGATAGCTGATAATCAAGGGCTGACCCGCGTCTAGAAAGCGCTGAACACAGTACAGTCCCAGTCGTTGGCTGGCGCCTGTGAGTAGAATCGGAGCTTGGTCGCTCATAAGCTAGTCTTACCCTCATCAATTAGCACAGTTATCATCTGCATAACTCGCGCGGTGTTAGAGGCGAATAAACTTATACTAGAGTTAAGGTTTGTACAACCTACAAACACTAGGTGAATAGCTTTTGTTATAGTGTTTGTGTTTCTTGTTATGATGAAATCTATTCAAGGTATCTCAGGCAACCTTTAGTTAACTTGTCGATAAGGTGATCGCTCAGTATGACAATCCATCTGGTAATTATTTCAGGCACAGTATTTGGTACGGCAGAAGATGTTGCGCACCATGCCGCAGAGTTTCTGAGCGACGCGGGTCTTAATGTCACCTATCAGCCGCATATCACATATTCAGAGCTCATGGCTTTAGAGCCTGATGCGCTTTTATGCGTCACCTCAACCACAGGTATGGGCGAGTTACCTGAAGCCTTGCAGCCGTTGGTGGATACTTTGCGTCAGCAGCCACCGCAATGGCATGGCTTACTGGGCGGTGTGATTGCTTTAGGTGATGCCTGTTATGGCGATGATTATTGCGCCGGTGGTGAAATGATTCGCGAGTTGTATGAAGAAATTGGTGTAGTTGAACTGCAAGATATGTTGCGTTTGGATGCCAGTGAAACAGTCAGCCCAGAGATTGATGCTGAGCCTTGGCTGGCTGAGTTTGCAGCCAACTTAACAGTTTAGGATATGCAGTGAAAAAGCCGATTAAAACTTCAAACTCTCGCTCGCGTCCCTATCCTGCAGCGAAGCGTAATCTGCGGTCTAAGGTTAAACGTCAAGCTGTAGAACCGGCTGAGCCCTGTTTGCTGATGCTCAATAAACCTTACGATGTCTTAACGCAGTTTACCGATGAGCAGGGGCGCGCTACGTTAAAAGATTATGTGCCGGTGAAAGATGTGTACCCGGCTGGGCGTCTTGATCGTGATAGTGAAGGCTTGGTATTGCTGACCAATAGCGGACGTTTACAGGCGCGTATTGCCGATCCCAAATATCAATTGCGTAAAGTCTATTGGGTGCAGGTGGAAGGTGAGCCACAAGTCGAACAATTACAGCGCTTGCGTGAGGGTGTTGAGTTAAAGGATGGCTTAACGGCTCCAGCACAAGCTGAGCAGATTGCTGAACCCGAGCTGTGGGAGCGCACGCCACCGGTACGTGAGCGCAAACATATTCCCACTGCATGGCTGCAGTTGACGATTTATGAAGGGCGTAATCGCCAAGTGCGTCGAATGACAGCGGCGGTGGGCTTACCAACCTTACGTTTAGTGCGAGTGCAAATTGGCGAGTGGCGTTTAGCTGATCTAGCGAGCGGGGAGTGGCGCGCACTGCCTGTACCTAATATGCAAACTGTATAAAATTGAGTTTGTAGGCAGCCTATTATTGCTCAATATAATGCTGCTGTATTGAACTCTGACTTCAATGCGAGCCGAATGTGATTGTCGTGCTATGCAATAGGTTTAGCTAAAAAGTTCTTACAAACCTTTAACGGCAATCACTATGGTTTTGATAATAAAACCCAACACACCCAAGCCTAAAGCAAAAAATAGTACAGCAGTACCGTAGCGGCCCGCCTTAGATTTTTTGGCTAAATCCCAAACGATAAAGCCCATAAATGCAATAAGACCGCCCACTAAAACGGTGGTCATTATGTCTTCAAATACTTCAGGTTCCATAATCTTTCCAAGTTGTTTTGGACATTGCTGCAGTATGGCTTTAGCGCAGTGATTGGGCAATGTCGTGTGTGAACTGCGAAAGTGACTGAGTGCTATTATACGTTATATCGATAGCGATGTAAGACACTCTAAGCTCACTCAGTAGAATTGAGCGCACTGCAGGTTTAGGTCTGTAAGTGGCTGAGCGGTAAGGCGGTGGAGAGCTGGACATGATTGAGCACAAAGCTGGAGCGCACACTGGTCACTCCCTCAACACGTGTCAGTTTTTCCAGTAGAAATTTTTGATAGTGATCCATATCAGGCACTATCACTTTGAGTTGGTAGTCAGCATCCATACCTGTAATTAGACTGCACTCTAAGACTTCAGACCATTGGCAAATATGTGCTTGAAAGTTCTCAAAGCGCTCAGGCGTATGTCGATCCATGCCGATCAGCACATAAGCAGTCAGTGTCAGGCCTAGCTTTTTACGATCGAGCAACGCGACATGCTTTTGAATATAACCCTCATCTTCTAGCATCTTTACGCGCCTAGAGCAGGGTGAAGCCGATAAACCAATGCGCTCAGCCAGTTCTTGATTGGAGAGCTGCGCGTTGTGCTGCAGTTCTTGCAAAATGCGTAGGTCATAGCGGTCAAGTTTTTGCATAAATTGCTCTGTTAT